>Ga0307510_10000808_pt1 | contig 32553 bp, 37 predicted proteins | sample 12_EM_MG_FD_207224 | JGI IMG/M metagenome (GOLD analysis project Ga0307510, IMG submission 207224) | Populus trichocarpa ectomycorrhiza microbial communities from riparian zone in the Pacific Northwest, United States - 12_EM | ecosystem: Host-associated > Plants > Roots > Unclassified | place... | reverse complement strand
TTGATCCGAGGAGATCTGATCTCCGCGTGCCCATTCTGGTCTAATGGGCGTCTAGTGTAAGCAACTACCCTTTAAGGTAGTCTGTATTGATGGTGACCCAATTAAGGGCCATGTCGCTATCCGCGTCATCTGCGGAGCTCTGCGTGGATGAGGGATTGTCTGCGGGTCCTTTGAGGGAGGTCGACTGGTAGTCCTGACTCTGGGACGAGGTGCCAGCTATGGGTGACGAGGTAGTAGGCGTGATTGAGTGGTAACTGCCTTCTCTACTGGTGCGTTGGCATATAGGTGCTGAGGAGGGACTTGTTGGTGATACAGAACGTTTGCGGAACAAAGGGGGGGAGGGTTCTTCATAGTGTTCCTTCCAAGGTACAGCTGGGACCCTTTCCGGGTGCAAGGTATGGATGGGTCCTTCGGAAATGTCTGGTAAGTAGTACACAGTTGGTGCGTCCTCTATAAGACTGTCTGGATCTTCCAGTGGGTTCTCTACTGGGATTGGCTCTTGGTACTCTTCCATTGAAGAGTATTCCCGATGATGGATGTTCCATGGGATGGGGATGAGGGGCTCGACTGGGGGCTGATCAAGGGGTGATGATGGTTTGGATGGTTCGCTGGGCGGTAGCGGTGGCAGGTCTGGTAGGACTGATGGGTTTAATGGTAGTGGTTGCTTGGGCTTGGATAAGGTAACAAGGAGGGGGTCCGATGAGGATGAGAAAAATTGGGGTGGATCATAACACCCAAACCTTGCACAGTGCATCCAAGACTTGCAAGGGATGGAAGTATTCAGCAAATTCAACATCAGATGGGGCTATAACAACATCCGGATCAAAGAAGGTGACGAGTGGAAAGGAGCATTCAAAATGTGCCGTGGCCTTTATGAACCAAAGGTCATGTTCTTCGGCATGTCAAACTCCCCGGCCAGCTTCCAACGGTTTATGAACGGTATCCTTGAAGAGCTCTACAAACACTTCGAGAGGAAAGGCATACATAACATCAGGGAAATACTCAAGAACTACATGGACGACTGCAGCATTGGAACATTACTCAAAGATCTAGTGCTACACATCGAGATCATCCACTTCCTATTTGATCTACTCGCAAAGCATGGACTCCACCTCAAACTGTCAAAATCGGTCTTCTTACAGCCACAAATGGACTTCCTCAGTGTTAGAATCTCAAAAGAAGGCGTCACTATTGATCTGGCTAAAGTCGCAGGACTATGCAACTACCCACATGACATACTCAATCTCAGACAGGCTAGAGGATTCTTGGGCGTCACTGGATACCACAGGATGTTCTGCAAGAACTTCTCAATTATTGCTGCACCCATCACTAAACTTACAGGCAAGGACGTCCCATTTGAATGGGGACCAGCACAACGTGAAGCACAGGACAAAATAATCACACTCATAACCAGTTCACCAGTACTAGTCAAACCAGACCCTTCTAGGCAATTCGAGCTAGAAGTAGACGCCTCACAGATCGGCACAGGAGTGATCTTATACCAAAGAGATCCACCAACTATGCGTGCAAACGGCACAGAAAAACCAGGACCACGAAGACCGGTGGGATTCCATTCCCAGAAATTCACCACAACTGAGCAAAATTATCCCATCTACAACCACAAATTCCTAGCCATCATGAGGGGACTTCACTGCTGGACGCACTTGCTCAAAGGAACTCATATCCCCGTCTTGGTATACACAGATCATGCCAACCTATGCTACTATAGAGACCCTTGGAAGATCGGCCCGCACGTCGCGGGTTACATACCCAAACGTGAACAATACAACATCTTACTGGAATACAAACCTGGAGCAACAAACAGAGCAGACGCCTTATCTAGGCGACCAGATTATGAAGGACCAAACCCAGATAATAACAAAGTGCTCATATGGCCAGACCAATACTTCTGCAAGCAACATACCTCCATGGTTGGGAGTCACCCTGGAAACGGGCGGCCCGGTGGAGAAGAAACGCATATCCGTGTTTTTGACATAGACAGTATCCATGACAACTGGGACAGCAAAGTCAAAACAGGGCAATATCCACACCAATCAGAACTCAAGCAATGGGCACCATTACATAACCTCACCCTATTGGACGGAACTCACTGGCATCACAGGACTGCTTTGGTTGTCGTGGCAGACAATGCACTTAGGAGGGGAGTAATTTCCCTTTTCCACGATCATGTGACAGCTGGGCATCCCGGGATTACCAAGACACTACAACTCCTCTTGCAATACTACTGGTGGCCAAACATGAAAACATTTGTCACTGAATACATCAAAGGATGTGCTACCTGCCAGATGACAAAAGTTAACACCCATCCTGCCCATCCACCATTGTTTCCCATTACTCCCGCAGAGAACGCTTGCCCCTTTGAAACAGTCGCAATGGATTTCATCACTAAACTCCCACAGTCAGGCGGATACGACACCATTCTCACAGTCACGGACACAGATTGCTCGAAAGCATCTATCTTTATCCCTTGCAACGAGGCGATCGACTCAGAAGGAGTTGCGCTTCTGTACCTGAATCACATAACCCCGCACTACGGAATACCCCGCAAAATCATATCAGACCACAATGTTTGCTTTACATTAAGGTTTACTGTGGAACTTTGCAAGCTTCTTCATATCAAGCAGAACATGAGCACAGCATACCACCCCCAGACCAACGGATCGAGTGAAAGAACCAATCAGACCCTAGAACAATACCTCCGGGTCTTCTGTGGCACACAGCAGAACAACTGGCACACATGGCTCCCGCTTGCCCAATATACGAAGAATTCATGGCCTTCAGCAACTACAAAGAAAACACCATTCGATCTCCTTATTGGATACACACCACAGATTCATCAGCCAACCAGATCATCAAACCTCCCCACATTCGAACAACGTTTGTCAGCAATCAAAGAAGCCAGGAACGCCGCTCAAGAAGCCCAACATAAAGTGCAAGAATCTTGGATCAAAGAATGCCCCTGGTTTACGCCATTCGAAATAGGAACCAAAGTTTGGCTTGAAGGAACAAACCTCAGATTACCAAGCAACATCACCATGAAGCTAGCACCAAGGCAGTATGGACCATTTATGGTAGCCGCCAAAATATCAAACGTCGCTTACAAACTCAGCCTCCCACCCACCTGGAAAATACACGACGTATTCCACACCTCCCTTCTTACGCCTTACAAAGAAACTGATCAACACAGCCCCAATTTTATCGAACCACCACCTGATATCATTGAAGGCGAAGAAGAATGGGAAGTAGAACAGATAATCAAAGCGCGCAAATATGGGTGGTGGAAGAAGAAACAATATCTTGTAAGATGGAAAGGATATTCTCCCACACATGACTCATGGGTCAATGCAGAAGACTTACACGCCCCCAAACTCTTAGCTGAATTTGGAGGAACAAACAGTATAAAGAGCATGCAAAACAGCGACCAAAACCTCACTACATGTCTCTCACCCCCCCAAACGTCTTTCCCCCACTTGTCACAACCTATACTGAACAGAAAGATGACTACGCCATTGTCACCCAAGTCCACCAGAGTGGGAACGTCCTCACCTACTACACCACCCTTCGACGAAGCAGCCAACCCCACCCAACCTTTATTGACACTACCTGCACCATTGGTTGGGACGAGATCCACCTCCGATCCACAGTCTCCAATTACAAATTTCGCCAACCTCTCATTGACGTCACCTTTCCCAATCCCTATTCCCCCGTGTACACTATCGGTGCATTTCTTGGCAGTACCTCAGATACCTCTGCCACCATCCCCAAGCACAATGGGTGAAGAGATCCTCATAGAACTTTGTGACCATCCCCTAGCTAACCGAATTGGGGAACACGTACCCACCCCTTTCAAATACGCTGTCAGCATGCCACCTAGCCAATATATTGAGGAACAAGAGGCTATTCTAGCTGAGCAAAGGGCTGCTGAAGCTGACGCTAGGACCCACTCCACTCCTGAGTCTATGCCACACCCCGTTCCTTCCTCCCCTAGCTCTTCGGAATTCCGTCACCAGCTATGGCTCAGTAGCGACCCCACTCAATCTGAGATACGTGCTATAGTCAAACTCTGCAAGGCTATAAAGAGATAGAGACAAGCCAACCCCATCTTGCACAACGCTATGAGGACGTGGACGGACAACATCATAGGGAACATTGACCTCTACACCCAGCACAATCCTGACTCCTCCATCCTACCCACCACCAATGACGTCTTCGACCAAATCACACATTTCACCTTCATCCCAGTCTTCATGGAGATAATAGGACTGTATATCGAAGACACCGACTTGGAAGTCAGACCACCTCCTACCCTCTTACAGCACATCACCACTAACGTTGGAACACAAACAGAAGTGTTCACGGACGACGACCATCCAGGAGGAGAATGGATGAAGTTCAACCTGGGTAACCCAGCTCACTACCCCTTCGTCTACACAGACGAAGACACACGTCCACGTGCGGCCAAGTATATCCGCTACTTATCCCTCAAAGATGGTGTAGTTCACCAAGGAACTAGTGGCAAGAACAAACCAATCTATGCTGCCCCACTTCACGCTCATGCATTCCCCACCCCTAACTATCATTGTCCAGGTATCAAAGATACCGACCTCTACATCTTCCACCCCAGCAGCGCTAGCCGAATTATAGTGGACGACGTGCTTTACCACTTGGGTGACCCTGGCGTCATAGCAGACGTACACACACTCTGTGGTCAGTACGACGAGATCATGAAGATCAAGAGGCAACGTCTAGAGCTAGACAACAAAGAGCAAGAGGCAAACAGGAAGCTCCTGGATATGGAGCGCTACTTGGCTAATGCGGCAGTTCATACGCGCATTCAACCACACCTTCTTCGCACCAGGCCAGCCTCCCCTCCTGCCTCTTTTATCCCCTGTATTTTCGCAGCTCAAGGACCATCTGACGACCAGGAAGAGACTGGTAACAAGTGCAAACGTCCCCTCTATCCTTACTGCCTCAAATGCCACGACGACCACCCAGATCACGTGAAGGAGGACTGCCCATTATGGGTCGTCTGTAGGTGGTGCTACTCCCCTCTCCACGCTCACAACGAATGCCCAGTTCCCCACTACAATTGCACCAGGATGAGCTGTGTGGTACCCAAAACCCACTCCAATTATGGACTTATGTGTCTCAGGGATGACTCGTACAAGTTGCGATGCGCAGAGTGGGATGCTGACTCATGTGACCAGCCGCGTGAATGAAGTCATGTGGAAGTGACTTTCTAGGAAGGGCATCATGTTACGTTCTTGAGGCTCTAAAATTTCATTTTTCACCTGCTTACTAATACTTTCCCATCACATGACCTGTTCCCACCCCCTTTCCATCACATGACTCCATCACCTGACCGCTTACCTATCCTTTCGTACCATGTGATCTCCTTTGGCTATGCATGTGACTCATACTGACTCCAACCTAGTAGCACGTATCCTAGGGCTCCTGCGTGAGTCAGTTCGACTCGGAATGACTCCATACTTTGTACGATGACTCTTTACTAGTACGGGTACTAGTAGTATTAGGCTCGAGTCATGGCAGCTGCCCAGATGTATATAAGTCGACCTTATATCCTAGAGTTGGGCCTTAAGCCTGACTTGGTTTAATCCCAAGTGTTGTAGCTTCCACAGCGACTTCAGTTTTCACCTGCATCCCTTCTAAGTCGTCTTGAGCATCGTCGAGACTCTTCTCTACATCTTTCATTATCACTACTAGTGTCTTGCACATGTGCAGACCCGTCATACCAGCACATCCAAGGGCCAGTGTTCGCTACCTGCAATCCCTTGAAGTACAAGTCCCACCGCCGTTATACAAACCCGTGCACGTCGCACCTTAGGGTCCTTGGCCCTTAACACGTAACAGTGCCTCTGGGTTGTGCTCGCCCCTCTGCGGCAGCGCCTCAGGTGGTGGCTTGGAGGCTTTGTGCTTGCCCCCTTGTGGCAGCCTTTTGACTTTGGGTTTGACCACACCTTGCAGTGTCACACTGCATTCACGCTTGCCCTCTGGTGGCAACACCTTGGTGCGTTTCTGCACCTTTCTCAATGGTGTCTCGACTTCGCAGCTGGCCTTGCCTTGTGGTGGTGTTCCCTTGACCATGCACTCACCCTGCAGTGGCAGCGCATCAGGCCCTCCCTCACCTTCTCTCAGGGGCGTCTCAACTTCGTGCCCAGCCCTGTCTTGTGCCCAGAGTACCGATGCCTCAGGCTTAGCGGTGACGGCTTTTTCAGCCTTGCCAGCAGGTTTGATACTAATGGTGCTCTTGGTTGGGGCTGGTGCAGCACCTGCGAGCAATGGCGCTCCCCCTTGTTCGTGTGCATTGGTGCACAAGGGTTCGACTTTCTTCGCGTCCACATCCACAACTGTGCATGCAGGCCCAAGACTGTCAAGGTCTACAGGCTGCCATGATCTCCTGGGAGGAGTGATTTCCAGCTTTTCTCTGGTCGATCTTGTACTTTTATTGCTATTGTAATTAAGAATTTGGTCCATTCATGTACAAGTATGTTCAAATTTATGATTGTAATGAAAGCAGACGTCGATCGAGCCAGACAGCTTTGACTTAGAATGATGGCATTCTGGGCAGTCCCAAAAATCCCTCTTGAGTCCTAACTAGCACTAGTATAGTTAAAGATGCTCCTGCAGCACACAAATGACCCCAACTGATTAAGGCACTGTTCCCTGCGCTGAAAGTCATGCGTGTCTTGAATTGCATGCTGCATGCTGTTATCTGGGTTGGAGCATGAGAATGTATCATCCATATATAGAAATGCCATTACCATATATAGATAGGTGCCCGCTTACATACTTAGTTAGTCCCAGCACATAAATCAATTTGAGAAAAAACAACCCCCGGTCCTTTTTTTAAAAATTTGACCCCCCTTGGTCGGTGCCGCCTCGGTCATGCATACTGGGTACAGAGTGTCCATCGGGACACAGGTAGTCGCCGCGTTCTTCCACCTGTAATTTATGTTCTGTATCTATAGGGAGCTTAAGGACCTCCCTATGGGGTTGCGTTACCCAGGCGCACCCCGCTTTACGTTCATTACCCCCCTCTTTCCCACGTTTTACCCCCCCCGCTTATTTACTGCTGTTGCCCATGTCCGCTGGTGGACATCGGGTGGGTGCCTCGCCCCCATATATACGGTACTTCCTGTCCTGTCTTTTACCACGTTTAGCTTGCCAGTCCGTTATTTTCAATCTTGGGTTAACAAATGGTGACGTTAGTTAGTTACTGATAGCTACACCATCATGTCTTGTTGCTAGCGCAACATATCACTATTTTCGTGTCAAACTGATCGACATCTAGAATCGACCGACTCCGAGTCATTGATGAAGGAGTCCTGTGCCTGGCACGAGTACCTACGGTGCGCTTCTTGCACAATTCCAGGACCCTCAATATTTCATTCCTACATCCAATTGCAGCTCGTTGAATAGACAACCAAGCAGTTGAATGGCGTCCTGAGTCGCCCTCCCAACAAAATACAAGATTTATCAAAATCAGACCCGAGACCCGTAACATCCCGTTCACGGACCATCCCGTACCCTTAAGGCCCCTCAAAACCACTATGTGGATATGGGTAGGGCATACCCGTGGCCATCTGGCGGCATGAGATATACAGCCGTATACCGTATACGGGACGGTGCTCACCCCTAAATATAATTCTGCTTAGGTGTAAATCGCTTGATGTCATTTGTAATATGATACAACAGAGTGGTTCCCGCCCCACTGGTAGTGCACGTTGGTCGACTATTATGATCGTACGTATTGCGGTGACAGTACGGAATTACCCATTGGTTATTGACACTAGGCTAACATCCCTAGATGCAAGTGGGGTTAAGCCCTAGTCTTTAGACCATAGTTTGCCCAACGTTCTTGAATTAAATACATATCACATCGTAGCCCGAGTATGAATACATGATAAAATCTGATACACCGGTCAGAGCGTACAACTCCTGCTGAGAAAGTATCAACACACGAAACGTTAAACTGTACCGTTCATGATGCCATCATCCCTCGGGCCAGCCAGCTCGTGTTCGCTGCCATTATCTGTAACGACAGGATGGAAACGATTGCAGAATGACATAATGCCAGCGCAAAGGCGTGCGATCGTGACATGCGAAGCTTGCAACGCAGGGGAAATGATTAGGCGAAGGCGATGGCCACGCATCCATGCCTTCCATTCATTGCTTGAATTCCAAATTGTCCAAATACACCCTCCAAGGAGAGAAAACACAAAACCCAAGGTCGACGCAATAGCTATCCGTGACCAGAGGTTCGAGACACTCCAGGAATATAGAACCACGGCTATGAGAAACAACAACATCCTGCCGGAGATGTCAGCGATCCCGTGAAAGAAAGTAAGGTAGAAATTTTAGTAGGAATGGACGTACGACCAAATAAGTAATGCCCATGGCAAACTGAAAACAATAGCCATCAATTCCAGACCGAAATATCTTCGAGAATTTTGGAAGAGGTAGTCCCACTGCCTAATTGTCACGTCGACATACATGTAAGATGGACTGTTCACTTACTGCATCTTTTGGTTCTACTTCATGTATTGTACGATTATGACGCACCAAGAGCAAGCCGATAAGAATACTTCCTATGCTGATTAATAGCGAGAGGATGGCCATTTGACGCGGAATTGACAAGGTGCCATTGGGAACGCTGTAAGGGTCGATGCCGGGGATGGAAAGAAAGCCCACGTTCAGTGCAAGCACCACGGTCGACTGAGATAGTGAGCCAAGTGAGACTTGAGAACTGCAGTCACAACCAAACGCGAGATCGTACCCAAAGTATCAAATCATTCCATTCCATTATTGTCTTGGTCACGAAACTCTTCCAAGCCCTCATAATAATAAGTTCATCCGTCCACAGCTTTTCCATTCCCATGAGATGAACTTCTGGAGCGAAGAAAAGCAACGGCGACAGAAACGAGACAAGAGCAGATCTTTTACGTTTTCTTGTGTCGTACGCTGTCTGATCGCAGACTAGCCGCGCATGCCTCTGTCCGTGGAAGTATAAGAACCTCCAATGTGCTGAAAAAGAATTAATCACTGGGACAACTTCCAAGTTAGGCTTACCAAAAAACGACAGAAGACGAGCTAATTACGAAAATTCCCGTAAGTTACGAGGAGACTGTTGTGTAGCGTGCACGTACTAGTTGCCGCGGTATAATGCTCCGTGCCACCCACATCACTCACACCACTCACACTTCCTATACCACACTGTGCCTCTGAGCAACGAAGTCAGTGAGCCTTGTCTCATATCTTGCGTGATCACGTACCTCTAGCCTGTTGTACAAGCTTGATCATCTTCTGCATTTGGTCATCATCATATGGTAAAGTCGATGACCTCGATGTCATTACATCTAAGGTGACCATGTTGATCTATTTCATTGTCAAATTCCGGCTTCAAACACATGGGCTCACCCATGCAACCATGCGTCAAGATCCCCATGAGTTCATCATAAACACTGAGTGGAAGACTGCGACCCTCAAAAACGACCGGAAACAGGGACCAGTGGTTCCTATCAAGACATCATCAACGCTTCAGGGAACTAATCCAGTAAGAGATAGTCCATGTACCAATAAAGACTCTCCAAACGATGCCCTGTCCGCCCAATTAGTGAAAATAGGGCGCAAATTGCAAATGCCTGTGACGCACTGAGATGGGCAGGTGATTCAACACCATCTAGTTCAGACGTTATGTATGTTGCGTCATACCTATCGAGCCAAAACAAACATCGGGTGTCATGGCATGTATAGTAGTAAGACCATCGCATCTTGTTGTATTCGTTCAGTGTAATATCCAGCACCATGTCATAGTTCTTTGACGGAATGGTCAAACGCCCGACGCGCTCGAACTCCTTCAGGTAGGAATAGAAATCTTCCATTTCTTCCCTTGATAGAGGGTCGTGCATGTCCGTGTCAGTAAACAACCTCTTTAATGACCAAATTAGTCGCGACTGAAGGTTGACGGTTTCAGATCAGCGACCCACCCTCTCTGGATCATAAAAGTACAGGGCGCCATCTGGATGCGTGGCCGGTATCCAGGGGCTACAATCACGCAAGACCGAGGGGGAGTCAGGAACGTTTGGCTCCAGAAATCTGTGAAGGTCTCTCTACCAGACACAAGGATGTATCGTAAATTACGGCTTACTGCAAGAATGTAGTTGTTAAGGGTTCCACAAACTGCAGTCTTCCCTCACGAGATCTGCCAACAGATGTAAGGACTGTGTAACTATGATGCCAGTGCAATGATCTACTTACATCGTGACATTCTTCGTGTATCGTGGGATTTGATCTGAATTAATCAACTGAAGAAAGCGACCTTCAGGTAAGGCGAAGACTGATGTCGCGGAGGAAACTGTATGAGAATTCCAAGAAGCTGTCTCAGCTCGATCCGAGAGCGAAATGTGAAGAGACGAGTGTGCGGACGTGTCCATGGCCATAGGCTCTTCTGTGATTTCTTGTGGGTTAATCGAGGTGGTTGGTAGCGATTCTGTTGATGGATTCTGGACGCCCCAACCAATACTTGTCGTCCTTTGCTTCTGACGGCGAATGTCTGGTCGTCCCGGCCGTTCTTGCGTATGGGACGAGGAGGAGAACAAATCCGTGACATCCTGAAGACCAGTTGTGGGATCAAGTACCCCATCTGCACGGGTGTAAGTTTTTCTACCCGTCGGAGCAATGTCGACGATATTGTCAGGTTGGGTTGTATTCAGGGAGGGTTTCGGGGAAGGTGGCATGGATGATCGGCTTCTTGACCGTGATGCGCCCGGACCAGGCCCAAACTGGCGATAAGTTGCTCTGGGATCTTGCTGTGGTCGATCGTTGTGGACTGGGGCACGCAATGATGTGCTCGAAGTCGAAATTATTGAAAGCCTGTCAGTGGCGCGGCTTTGAACGCTCAGATTCCCGGAGCTGTGATCGGCGTGGCTGCTTCCAACTGTTTGATTGGCCGTACTGGGACCTACGGACCAAGGTAGATCGACGGAAATTGTGGCCAGGGTTGCAGTTGGTGGGGCGGTATCTGACTGTGGTTCAGCATGCTCGCAATCCAGGGGTTGGTTCGCCGATGCTGGAACAGTGCTAGCAGTCACCGCATATCCACCGATTCCACCTGTACACACTGAACCACCTGACACCGAATAACGGCCTACTCTGTCGCTAGGAAACGACGGGTCAGCTGGTTTGTTTCTGATCATTCTCGCATTACTGGGCCACAGGAACCGCCATTCGCCCATCTTGCGAACAAGATAGGCTAAGAGCGAGGCCCAACGTCTCAGGAATCGTTTGATGTGATCCTTCGCGGCGACGGCGGGGGATAATCTGTACAAAAACTCGAAAAGAAATCTGAGTAGTGAAGCCATGCCGGTAGGAGGGCTGAGCGGACAAGGAGAGGATAATTGAGTCACGAGGTTATCATACTGATAGCTCAATGCGCCCTACGTGACAGCCACCACAGGCATTTGCGCTACCTCATGCCTGACGGAATCGTCATCCTCGACAAGGCCAGAAATCAACTGCTTATGACGAAGATCGTGGGCCCTCACTCTGTCCTCATCGCCCTGTTAACTAACAGCCAATGCCGACAACCGAAGGCTCCCACTAGACCGGCAGGATTCCAGACCTTCCGACCTTGATGATGATGATGATGATGATGATGGATTTCGAATGATTTTGCATAGGCACTTGGCTTCGGTATAAGCGGATTCTACGATGAAGAGCCTGCCAAGGTGATTCGACCCCATCTAGTTCAGAAGTTATGTATGTTGGTTCATATCCATCGAGCCAAAACAAGTATCGGGTGTTATGACATGCGTAGTAGTAGGGCCATTGTATCCTGTCGTATTCATTCAGTGTAATATCCAGCACTGTGTCATAGTTCTTTGACGGGATGGTCAAACGCTCGACACGCCAGATCTCCTTCAGGTAGGAGTAGAAATCCTCCGTTTCTTTCCTTGATAGAGGGTCGTGCATGACCGTGTCAGTCAACAACCTCTTCAATGGCCAAATTAGTCACGACTAAAGGTTGAGGGTTTCAAGATCAGCGACCCACCCTCTTTGAATCATAAAAATACAGAGCGCCATCTGGATACGTGGCCGGTATCCAGGGGCTACAATCTCGCATGGGTGAGGCCTGGTCAGGGGCGTTTGGATCCGGAAAGTAGTGAGGATCTCTATTAGACACAGGATATATCGTAAATTAAGGCTTACTGCACTGCAAGAATGTAGTTGTTAAGGGTCCCACAAACTGTAGTTTTCCCTCTCGAGATCTGCCAACATCGATGCACGATTGATACGACAATCTACTTACATCGTGACATTCTTCGTGTCGTGGGACTTGATCTGTCTCGACTCGATCAGAGGGCGAAATGTGAAGAGACGAGTGTGCGGACGTGTCCATGGCCATCAGCTCTTCCGTGATATCTTGTGCGTTGATCGAGGTGATTCTGTTGGTGGATTCTGGACGCCCCAACCAATATTTATCGCCCTTGTTTCCGATGGCGAATGGCTGGTCGTCGTTGCTTGCCTATGGGACGAGGAGGAGGACAAATCCATGAGACCTTAGAGACCAGTTGCGGGTTTAATCACCCCATCTGCACGGGCGTAAGTGTGTGCACCCGTCGGAGCAATGTCGAGGTTGCCGAGTCGGGCTATATCCAGGGAGGGTTTCGGGGGAGGTGACCCGGATGATCGGCCTCTAGATGCTGATGCGCGCAGACCAGACCCAAATCGCGAAAAGTTGGCCCGGGATCTTGCAATGACCTCGTTTTGGACTGGGCACGCAGGGATGTGCTCGGAGTCGAAATTATTGAAAACCTGTCACTGGCACGGCTTTGAATGCTCAGACTCCTGGAGCGGCGATTGGCATGGCTGCTTCCAAATCTTTGATTGGTCGTACTGGAACCTAGGAGAGGTGGGTCGACAGAAATGTGGCCAGGGTTGCAGTTAGTGGGGCAGTATCTGACTGCGGTTCAGCACACTCGCGGCCCAGGGGTTGGTTCGCCGATGCTGGAACAGTGCTAGCAGTCACCGCATATCCACCGGTTCCACCTGTACACACTGAACCACTCGACACCGAATAAGGGCCTACTCTGTCGCTAGGAAATGACGGCTCAGGTGATTTGGGGTCTCTGACCGTTCCCGGATTGCTGGGGCACAGGAACCGCCATTCGCCCATCTTGTGAACAAAATAGGCTGAGAACGAGGTCCAGCGTCTCAGGAATCGCTTGATGTGATCCTTCGCGGGGAGTAATCTGCGCGAAAACTCGAGAAGGATTCTGAATAGTGAAGCCATGCTATGGTAGGAGGACTGAGCCGATACGGAGACGATAATTGAACCACAAGGTTGTCGTACTGATACCCCATTGCGCCCTGCGTGGCCGCCCACCACAGGCCCTTGCGCTGCCTCATACCTTGGACAGACAGAAGCTCGACGCCAGAAATCAACTGCTCACCACAAAGATCATGGATTTATCCTCATCGCCCTGTTGTTAACAACTATCAGCCAATGCCGACAACCGAAGGCCCCCACTAGACCGGCTGAATTCTAGACCTTCCGTCTTTGATCATGGTGATGATGGTGCAATGTCGAATTTGCATAGGCACTTGGCTTCGATATAAGTAGAGTCTACGATGAAGAAGAAGAGCCCGTCAAGGTGAATTGTGAATTGTTGCGCAAGCAGCAGGAAAGCGAGCTTTGAGGTGCCAGGGGTCCCAGAAGTTGATGTCATCAACTTTTGATCGAATTTGATCTTTTACCCTGGTCAGGCGATTTACTTTGGCAACTGAATACTAAACATTGGATTCATCCATGTACGTCCGGTTAGATACAGTAGGTACAATACTAATTTTAATTCCCACTCAATTGCCAGGGAAGGCTACAAGCCCTATTGTGGCTAAAGAAACGAAACCACAATTCCCTGGGGAATTGTGACAACCGCACGACACGACAGCCTTAGGTGGCATCCTATTCCCACGGTCAACAATTATGTCATGAATATAAAGGGAAAACATGTAATCAGCAATCAAATTAATCAAAGGCCATTGGTCAGCTGAAAGCACTTGGGGTCACGTTGATTATTACGATTCGATTGACATGCAAGGCGTAATGGTGATTGGCCTACTATCCCAAACATGAGGCGTCCCTGAAAACGACGCGAAAGCGGTGTCGCTCTTGGTGTTTGAGTTCTCACTCCTTTGCATGTCCATACTCAAAGTCATTCTCCAGTTTCTGCGCACGTTACACCTTGTGAGGGATTACATCTCACATTTCCCGACCCGTTGTGCCTCGCTCTTTGCCTTCCTTCGTCGCAGGTTTAGCGTGTTGTGGCGTTTGAGGCTTGGAAGACTGGATACGTTGCCAAGGCCCAAATCACCCGAACCATCATTTTTTGGCAGCAGGGCAAGCGGATATTCAGTGTCAAGCTATTCAACTGTTCCGAGGGAATGTATAGTTGCGGCTAGCACTGTTCCACAATCGGTGGTCTACCCGAACCCGCAAGAGCGCGCGGAGAGGCAAACGGCAACAGCAACGCCAACAGGCGGTATTCCACCTACAACCCCGGTCAACCTTTCCGTCGATCACCTACATGCACCCAATCCGCCCACCCCGCTTGATGGAAGAGTCATCACCAATCATAGCTCTGGGAACCTGAGCGCTATCAGCATTCAGAGCCGCGCCAGCGACAGGTTCTCAATTATCACAAACTCGCACGAATCAATACGTGCCCCCCCAGTCGGTCAGCCACCACGGCTGTCCAGGGCGATTTATCGACAGTTTGGGCGGGGACCGGACCCATCGCGGTCAAGAGACCGACCTTCGAGGCCACCGACTCCAATGAGCCGACCCCTTACACCCAACCAGCTCCATGTCCCGGCAGGCATTGCGACGAATCTACCCCCTTTAACCCGCGGAGATGGCAGAGTTAGTCCCATGCCAGTGGCCCAACCCCTGGTTTCCTCCGATGCGCATGAGACTCTGAGAGAACCACCCATAGATGGAAATCGCAGGAGGCCCGGGCAGCGTACAACTAGTGTGGTCTTTGATCTTCAGAACCCATCAACAGAATCAGTATCTCCCCCACCGCAGTTGACAGAAGAACCATTTGCCATGGACACCTCAACCGCCCATTCATCCCCGGTCACAGCCCCTGTGGACCTGCATGGCGAAGTGCCTATTCATTCTCGAGCGGCTTCACCATGGGACGGCCTTTTACCTGCAGGCCGCTCTGTACAGCCCTTTAATTCTGACCAAGTCCCACGATACACAAAGAATATCGCAATGCAAGTCGGGTATATTATCACACCATGACGCCTATTTACATCCGTTGGTAGACCCCGCGAGGAGGTGGCATACGATGTGAAGCCTTTAACAACTGCATTCCCACAGTATGTCTCAGCTTAAACGATGTCGCTCGGTATTCATGACTTCTCTGCAGCTATATTGAGCCAAGCGGCACTGAGCAAGGCCCGCTCAAGCACCACTGTACCCCATGGGTACCAGCAACCCATCCAGATGGTGGCCTGTATTTTTATGATCAAGGGAGGGTATGTGTGTCCATCACATGTTGGCAATCCCTGGCCATGATTAATGCGTGATTGAAGAGATTGTTTACTGACACCGATATGCACGACCCAACATTAAGAGAAGAAATGGAAACTTTCTATACCTACCTGGGGGAATTTTTACAGGCCAACCGAATAAATATCCCCTCGAAGGACTATGACCTGGTTCTAGACATCATGGCGACTGAGGAAAAGAAGATATCTTGGTCTTATTACTATGCTTGCCACGAGTCACGATGTCTTTTCTGGCTCAAGACATATGATGCGAGCTTCATGTTATCTGAACTATTCGGGGTCAAATCGCCGGCCCATGTCAGTGCGTTACAACTTTTACACTGGAATTTACCGCATTTTTCATTAATGTTGTGCGCAGAACATCGAATGGAGTCCCTTTATTGGCGAGTCGGCCATATCCTCCCGGATTGGTGTTCTAACGGCTGATGTTGTTTGGATAGGAATCACTGGTCACTTTTTCCGGTTGTTTTTGAGGGCCGTCGACTTCCACTCGCTGTCTATGATGAGCTTATGGGAATATTAGCGCATGGTTGCGTCGGTGAGCCCATTGACCCGAGGCTAGTCTTTCATGAAACCCATAGTTGATGCCCTAGATGTATTGACGTCAAAGTCTTCCACTTTACCGTACGATGATGAAACGATGCAAAAAATGATCAAATTGGTTCAGAAGGCCAAGAGTACGTCGGTGTGCTTTAAAGAAGGATAGGATCACTGACTTGCTGTCCAGAGGCAAAGGGTGGTGAGGCATACCACACTGCCGGGACTAGTGAGTACCCAGCATCCACTGGCACTCCAACATTACTTAGTAGGCTACTCTACTCAGCGCGTCTTCTGTCCTTTTTTGGTAAGCCCTCATAATTCTTCCCCAGCTGTCCGCATTGGTCAACTCATGAACATATCCAGCACATTGGAGGTTTTTATACTTCCACGGACAGAAGCATGCACGGCTTGTCAGAGACCAAACTGTTTATGACGAACCAAAACGTGAAAGATCTATACTTATCACCTTGTTGTCGCCATTACTTTTCCTCGCACCCGAAGTTCATCTTCGAGAAATGGAGAAATTGTGGACGGATGAAGTGATTATTGAGACAGTTTGGAAGACCTTCATGTCAAAACTTCTAGGAGAATGGGAAGACGTGATTCTCTGGGTACGTTATCACGTCTCAACAGCAACGTGGCTGTGTTTCATACTCACATGACTTGCATCATCCAAGTCCACCGTGATGCTTACAGCAAACGTGGGCTTTCTCGCCATTCCGGGCGTAATCCTATCCAACCTCAGCGGGAGTAGTATTGCGAACGCGAGTCAAGTGCACATCTTCACGTCTGCTTCACAAATTGCCAGCTCTCTTTCTGTGGAGGCTAGCATTGGAAGTATTGTAATTGGCCTGCTTCTGGTCCGCCATAATCGTACTAAGCAGAGAGAAGACCCTTCGGGTGCGGTGAGTAGACAGCCCCACCTGACTTGCGTGCCAAGGTAACACTTTTGGGTAGTCGGCGTACCTGTATCAGAATTGTCACAGGACGTTCGGTCTTGAACCGATGGCCATTATTCTGAGTCTTCCGTGGGCTTTACTGATGTGGTCGTAAGTCATATCTTTCCTTCCAGGCGTTTTTCTTGGCTCATGTTCATGAACTCATCTTCCCGGATAGAATGGTGATATTTTTCATTGCGTTGTTGCTCCTGTGTTTCACTATTTCGAACACATGGACACGCAGCTTCATCGCTGTGATGTCGACGCTCGTCGCTGCGTTGATCATGTGGTGCATTCGGACTGCTTGGGAATCCACAGAGGACCATGACGTATGGCATAAAAGCCTGGCTGCATTGCGGCGAACGCGTGGTGGCGTTTCCAAAAATGTAAAGGAATTAGTGCAGGACGTTCTTAGTTCATTTTCCATCCGTCGTGTGCCAGGGGATGTCCACAGCACATACTCAATGACTGACCGACGATTTGACCATCCAGTACCGGGAGTTTAGCGCCTCACGTTGTTACCGATACGCCTTATCTAGACGCGCTTGTTGTATCTTGTAATATGTATTCCTGGTTTTTGTCGTGTATCACCATGATAGGAACAATGCTGTTTGTATTTACGACCCCCACGACCGTAGGCTAGACACCACTCAACGAGGTCATATCAAAGAAAAAAAGTTCAACCCCCCTGGCACGCCGAATACCCATACACACAACGTAGCCCTAACGCCCACTAGGCCCTGCCGTTGTACCCGAGGTTGCCGTCGTTGCGGGGACACGACCAGACCGTCGTTTTGGCCCGTTGGTTGGTGGTTTCTGTCCTCCTGTGGTTTGGGGTGTCTGTTGTTCGGGGGATTGGGGTGTCTGTTCTCTCGCGAGTTGAGATGTTTGACCCTGTGCTGGTTGAGCCGCCAGTGCCCGTTCCTGTGCAGGTTGGGATGTTTGTCCCTGCGTAGGTTGAAGATTCTTTTTTCGGTTTGAATTCTTGTTCTTCCCCACCGCCGGCTTGTCACCTGGCCCTCGTGCCGCAAATTTAAATCGCCTCTCCTCCGATTCCGCTCTTAGAGCGTTTACGACGATCACGTCTGGGTCAAAGGTGGGGCAAAGGATAAGGGGAAAAGACACTCTTACTTGGTGTCCACATGGTCAGAGCTTGCACTGCCAATGCTGGACTCTTCGTTGATAATAGATGGGGCATTGCCCTGGGGGCATGTACTGGCACAAGCATTGGCCCTAGCGTTCGAGAAGGGTGCAATCAGAGAAAGGCAGCGTGGCGCCATTCTTGTGGGAGTTACTTACCCCTGGGCCGAAGCCCCGGATTTAGTGTCAGGTCATACGGGTCAGCGCTGAACGCCCACCAGGGTTGGTAACATTCCCTACCCACGCCCAACAGCTTCTTCATCAATAGCACTCGCACGCCCACCACTGAAGGTCGATCGGTTGTCAGATACAAGGGACAGCGCATCGACAGCGCTTTGATATTCCGGCTGCTTACTTGTCATGCTTTTTGGGTCCAGAGTTTCCCGACGATGCGGATTGCATAGGCGGCATAGCAGATCAAGTCGGTTCAAGGTATGGTTGACTTTGAGCCTGAGCGTGGCAAGGACACAACCGTGACAATGTGTGTGATTGTAAAAGGAGTGCTGACCCCAGCGGACCACTGCACCTGCGCCATTAAATATCACAAGACGCAAGCCAAGGTTTTACGGTGCCTCATGCCAACTGATGGTGCGCCCATCTGTCAATAGATAGACTGACTAAGGGAGCAATGGGCAATTTGCTTAGCATGGCAATGTTGCGTGAGAACCGACATCGCCGTTGCCGATCATGGTCCTTTTGTCACGTCACAAGACTAATCCGCTGACCCTGTTCGATTGGGAATGAGCGCGCACAGCACAAGCACTGGGAGGCATGATATTGAAAATGGCCCATGGTTCAAGATAAAAGTATACACAGGTTGGAAGTCAACACAGCTACCTGTACTGGTTCAAAATATCAGCATAATGAAATTACCTGGAAAAAAAACAGGAATGTGGCCTCTGGAAATTTCTCTGGTCGTATGACAGAAACGGTGCGACTGGCGGTGTCTCAGATCTTATCTCCCACCTTTCAGGTGTCACTTTCACTTCGTGCTTATTACGGAATCCTTGGGCAGTTCCATTGGGGTCGTGATATTTTAAATTGCCCCCTATAGTGTTGCTCCTTTGCTTACAATGATCGAACTGGATTCGTCTTCGCGGCTAGCCTGTGTCTGTCATTCAAGTCGTGGCCGTTTCGTTATCGTAACGAAGATGGCTACACTAACATGCATCCTTTGGGACCCCGAAACACTGGAGGGGTCAAGTCTAGCATAGCTTCCTTGTGTACGCTAGACATCTTACATGCCTTAAACGTCTTGTACTTCCAGTTTGGTGCTCTATGCATCGACCTAGTACCCGAAGAGGAATTATCATGCACCGTGAGATGATCCCCAGGTTTGTTATGTACTACCCTTACGATGCTACGAACGACTCGGATGCGAAACATCATTTACGAATCATAACAGCATGCGCCCCGTAGAAAACAGAACAAAAAAGGGGATAGCAGTATTCGGCATAAAGTACAATATCACTGCTAATGCCGAAGTGTTAGAGCCCATACTAGTCATAGTAGTACTGGGTACAGCGACAGCATATGTATCAACCCCCGAGGCGCACGTTAATGGAACCCAAAAAAAGAAAAAGATCACTGCTCGGAGGGTACACCATGGCGCTCAGGAGGCACACTTTTTTCTATGCTCCGCCGTGGTTTGCTGGGACGACGTCGTCGCAGTGACACGCTTCTTCGGTACTGCGACACCTTGGGCTGATGGCTGCGATGCAATTTGCCGTGGCCAATGCTGTGATGACTTCCCTTTGCTTTCCGCAGGGCGATTTGGTGGCCCTCGTGGATTGTATCGGTTTAACTCACTTTCAATACTTGACGTATTTTAGAACAATCGGAAGATAATGTCAAAGTCACGATCGCCGTAGGGAGTGAGGGGGAAAAATACTTACTGCTTGGTGACCTCAGCACTTTCCTCGTCGCTTGAGCTACTGTACCCCTCATCCGAGTCGGGTCGTGTGCTAGCCGCCCCGGTCGGGGATTTCAGAAGACAAGAGTTAGGTGGTGGCATTAACCTTAGGCGAAAGCATACCTCTTGCTAGCTGAATGTCTATCCGGTAGTAAATGTGTCAGCGTCTGACAACTGGAACTGTCATGAGACATAGAGCTACTCACGTGTTTTGCATCGACCTCAATCAAGCTTATTCAAGTTTAGTATCGGATTTTTAGGAGGTGTGAACCCTAAGGGTGTGTTCGGTTATGATTTGCAAAGCCAACGAGTATCTCAAGACCAGGCCTTAAATATCAGTCCATCGAGCAATCTCGTCGTGTGACACCGCGTCGAGACCCCGCACTGGCGTACTGTATGTCGCCTCATGTTTGGCTATTTTCCAATAGATAATGGACTTGATTACGACCACGACGCCCAAACGAGGCTCGAGCTTGCGCGCAGCATGAGAAGAACATCCAATAGAAGGTAAATGAACCAGAGCGACCAATGAAAATAGGGTCACGTGAAGCAAGTTCGTTGAACGTGTCGTCCTTCTTTGCTTTTGCCGCCTACACGCGGCAGTTCCATCGGAAATTTCTCGGGAAATCATGCAGAGTTGGCAAGCCTGGTCCGAGTTGAACCATGAGGGCATTAGCTTCCGGGTCTCATCCCACCTGAGTAACCTTTTGCTTTCGGGCCGAGCAAGACATATTCACAGCTGACCTAGTAAAGAAAATACTTCGACTGTTCGTCGCGTCGCTGAGTGGAAAAGGCGGCAACAGTATTTCTTCCTCTCTGGCCCGCATCGATTCCGTTTTATCAAGGGTTTTCCGCGTTTCGGGTGTTGGAGGACAGACCGACGACGTTTATCACATGCAAGTCGAGGGATCTCCGCAGCAGCAACGTTGGCTTGTGATTCAAGCCAACGACCTGAAGTAGCTATGTTCCTACTCTTTCCAGATCTTCACTTTGTACCCTTGACGCTTTAGGCGTTCGGTATTCATAAACAATATGTCTATATAGTCTGGACTTTTAGGGTACACAATAAAGCAAGCTTTTCACTGCACTCTCGTGCGTCCTCGCTTCATCCCCCAACTTCGTCACTTCTAACATCGGGGACGGGTTACGGATTTCTAGGCTTGACAAACACGGGGCGGGACTTTTGAACATGTTCCTATCATTCATTGGTCGCCAGATCAACAGTATGGTGCTGGCTATTCGGAGGCTTTGTGTATCTCAGAATCCGAAACCAACTGAAGACTCGTATCCTGGCCCGAGGGTATTTTAGTATGTAGGCACCCAGTCAACCCGAGGGAATATAGTGATAATATGCAGTACTGTCCTGGCACCCGAGCCTCCACGAATCCGCCCAAAGGTGGCTGGAATGGCCCGGGAAACGCCACGAGGTCTGGTTCAACCAGCTCTAGCAGCAACGCCTCTAAGTATGCACCTCAAGTGCCGACACTGTCCACTCACTCGAGCCCTGGTCAATATAAGAGAGCTCGAGACGATGTTTCTTGCTCGTGGATGGCTTTCTACGACTATCTTTACCAACGGAGGCAAGGCCACGTGAGATCTACAACCCTTCCTAGAGCAAGGAGGTCTTGCATAACTTAGCAACCTTGATGTATTGCAACGCAGGAGTGGCAGACCTTTTACACCCCTCAAGCATTTAATACGCAATACTGTTAGCTTCAACGGTACTTCTCTCACTCTGGATAGCACCAGCACCCGTTTAGTAGCCTCTGCCAGAGTGGGGTAGGAACTAGCGGTTTATGCATCAGCGCGTGATCTGGAGAAGGTTGTTGTGCTCTGTGAGACGTTTTCCAGAATTCTGTTGTATACTGCGATAACGCTACAAACAACCAACTATGTAGGAAGAAGGGAGAAAGAACACAATTGCAGTATAGATGACATGTCACCGCTTGGTAGATTCGCGGTGGCACTCAGGCCTCAATAGGCACGCCTATTCCCATGCCCCGGCGCCGTCGTAGGCTGGTACGCCGTTATCGCAGGGGTACGCCTCACTTGCACTGCGACGCCTGGGGTCGATGGTGGAGGTTGCTGTGGTGGAACAGGAGTCGACACCCCTTTGGCGGCGCCATGTGGGGTTGATGGCGGTGGTGGCTGTGGTGGAGTTGACGCCCCTTTGACGGTCCCATATTGGGTTGATGGCGGTGGTTTCGGTGGTTTTCCTTTGGCAGGGCCATCTGGCTTCCCTCGTGATTGGTATCGGTCCATGTCCTGTTCAAAACTTGATGTGTTTCAGAACGACCGGAGGCCAATGTCAAAGTGCGGGGCGAAAAGTGAGGGAAAAAGACTGTACGCGATGACATGAGGGTTTTCCTCGTCGCTTGAGCTACAGGACTCTCCACCGTGTTGTGCATTAGTAAAGCTGCTTGTGGGATTCCTGAAAGGCGCAGTCAGCCAAGAGGTGGTATCGCCAACCTTGGCTGGTGACGGAAAACGTACCTCTTGTTGGTCAAATGACTTGATCCAGCAGGGAGAGCGGTACTGTAATATGTTAAATTTGACGACTGAGATCACAACCGGGTGCATGCGCATACTCAGTTGGACTATGTGAAGAATGAGTCTCATTATTCATGACAAGCGTTAAAAAATTCACCGTACCCACGGTTACTACTACGGGTAACAGCACTGGTACCCTCTCCCGTGGGGACATTACGACCATCTCTGCCAGCAGATTGGCGGTCAGATACACAGCTCGGAAGCTCAGCTACTCACGTCACTTTTTCAGCTGTTCGCGGCATGTCAGATCAAGCTCGAGTTTCTTTTTCCCGAGTATTGGTAGCCTTGGAGGCGCGGAGTCCAGGAACGGTGTTCAGTTGAGTTGCGAGGACAGTGCCCTGAGGTCGAGATTTAAATACCAATCCACAACGCGATCTCACCGCGCCGAGACTTCGTACTGGCGTACTGGATGTCGCCTCATGTTCCACTAGCTATCTTCCAATAGATGATGGATCCGTTTGATTGCGACCAGGGTGCCAAACTCGTCTGAATCGTCCATGCGGCGTGAGAGGAATGTCCGATAAAGATGAACGAGAATGGGCGTCCGAAGAAAATCGGGTCACAGGGGATAAAAGTTACGGCTGGCTGCAGTGAACGTGGTGTCCCTCTTTGTGTTCGCCGTTCACGGCGGTTCCGTCGGAAAACCATCGGAATTCGCGGAGTTAGCACGCCTCACGCGACTCGAGTTGAAATTGTTTTACATAATGCTAACGCTCAGCGCTCAGCCCCAGTCCGACTCTGACGCCCACGACTCAGTCCAGGGAAATCAACTTGCATATAGCAGACCTCTGGTATATTGACAATTGGTCTGCCAAAAACATAATGATCCGTCTGTAGCAAAGGCCTCCATAGGGCTCACTGATAGGCTCAGGGGAAAGGGCGGCAGCTACGTTTCTTTCCTCCAGGCATGATGGGCATGGATCCAATTCTCTAGGTCACTCTCGCCTTTCAAGGCAAATTTATTTTCTTTACTAGGCGTCACGCCAACCGATTCGCAGGACATTTGGCCTGGTTCCGGACGTTCTTTGGTCGCAATTTTCCAGTATTGTGGCAACTACTGTGCGAATACTATCCCAGCTTCACCGAACCACCCCTCCAGACGCATACTGAAAGGCAGATGGAAGCGGAAACACCACCAGTCCCCACTCCTCCTTCAGCTCTGGCCAGCAAGCTGCATCCAATCCGGCACTTTCCTCGGACAGACGAAACTCTGCTGATAGCACCTCTGTGAACCCGAGCGTTCGCAGCGGTGCCAGGGGGTGAGCCCCTACTCACGCGTTCACGCGAATAGTTGTGCATTCCCTTCAGCCAACCTTCGTAACTTCCGAGTCGTAGCCAAGACGCATCGTGGTCAAGGGAATGATCTTCCATGTCACGTTTTCCTCATGTCAGGACCATCGGGGAGAAGTCGATTCCATGAATTTATTCTCAGTCCCTCGCGCACCCTCAGTTTGAAGTGAGGAGAAGCAGTCCTGAAATTAGTCTCACAGCTTCATCTCCGGTACCCGAATCATCCCATGCGGATGACCCACCCACTGAGCAAACCGACTTTCCGTGGAAGTCCCAGGGAGGTATCTTTGACCAGCACGATTGTAGATGGTCGGTCCATCACGGATCCGCGGCCAGTCATATTTCCTTCCGCCATGGATTCATTCACAACAACGTTATCTTGCGGCCTTCTCCTCCGCATCAGACTTCACCATTCCTGAAAGTCGTTTTGTTCGGGATGATTCACACCGTGACTGAGCAAGTCCCACAGTATAGAATGGACGTCACTATGTGAGTAGTCTATCCTATCCTATCAAATACTCTTCACATATGTTGGCAGATCGCGTCAGCATAAACCGTACTTTATTGAACGTTTAACAACTTGATATATTTTCCTACAGTGTGCTCTGACCATGATAACATCTGCGTCTTATAGAGATTACCCAGCTTCCTGATGCCGGGCAGCCATGACTGCAGTCCCTGGATTCTGGGGACCCAACCTGACAATGTCTTGTATCTTTACGATCTATTGAGGGTGCGCCAGTGACCTTGAAACCCGCTCACCCCAATCGCGATTGATCCACCATTTTTACTGACTCTGACATGCACAAACACACGTCAAAGGAAGAAATGGAATAATTGTATTTGTGCCTTGTTTCCGCCAAGTTGCTATACTTCTAGGACATCGCCTGGGAGGTTTATTTTAGTAGGTCCATGCGATATTTCTTGCTGGATTTCCTGGTTAAGAACACCGTCTTGAAAGAACTCAGTGGTCCCCGTACCCAGCCATTTTTAATGGTTGCACCCATCCCCTTGCAGCGTTTAACGAGCTTTTAGAGGTGCTATAGTGGTGCTATTTTATGGAAGCTATGTGAGTTTGTCGGTTTATAGTTGGGCCCTTATAGAAGTGGCCACACTATGTACTGTTGATTCGTGTGTATTTATTTTTTCGTGGACCGGAGATGCTTGTACTTCCACAGTACTTCCACTGACAGGGCCATGCGTGGCTTTCCAGGGGTCAGACGGTGTATAACAACCTAAAACGCTGCTTATCACTTTGCAGTCGCCACTTCCTCTCCTGGACCAGAAATTTAAGGGCGGGAAATGAAGGTATTGTGGGATGATGGGACAGTTCTGCCATCCATCTGGAGGGCGTTCGTTCGCGACTTGTTGGTTGAATGGAATGATTTGATTCCCACAGCACGGTACCCGAACCTACGCCTCACTGCTGCAGTGGACACGCGTCGACGCAGTTTCTCACAGACATCGGGCTTGAACCGATGAGACTTGTTTTCAGTCTCACGTAGGCATTGCTCTCGGAATCCCATCAAGTGTCACCCTCGGCTCAGTTTAATGGGACCCAATACCCACGAAAAAGATGTCCATATTTTCTGTTTCTCGATTAATCGAGAACTTTTATATCGCGAGCTTCTGGAGGCGTGTAGTAGTTCTAGTGATGTCAGCCATTGTGGCGGTCCTCATCGTGTGGCGTCTTTGGATCTCTCATCAATCTACGACTTACTATGGGGTTGTATGGTGGCGTAGCTTCACAGTTGTGGCGTGGTGTAACGAATTGTTCTGACGCTATGGATGGATTGTGGCTGATTGGTGGCTACGTTGTGGTTACCCCTTATGGCGGCGTGGACTCGGAACCGACAGTCAATCGTGGTCCGATCGTGTGGTAATGGTCACCGTATTTAACGCCCCAAATCAAAGCGCCGTATCTGGCGCGTGTGTTTAGTTGGTCTAAGTGCCCTTCCTATTATCCTCCACCAATCGACTTAAATGTATGCAGTACTGTAGGCATCATTCATAGACGTTACAGACATACAACACAGTGACCAACAACACGGCATCACACAACAGTACCAATAAGTACGGCACCACTTCACTTCTTCGGTTTCGGTTTGGCTGTGGTGCCTACGCCCAACGTAACTGCAGGGGGGCGCTGCTTTGGCGCGCCCGCTATCGGTTGCGGCGCAGGCCGGGGTTTCTGGGGCACCGCGTGCCCATGGGAAGCCTGGGGTTGGCGAGGCGGCCCTCGGTTGACATATCGGATCATCTCCTCTTTCATACTTTAGCCATTGAAGGACCCGACGTCAGTGCCAAACGTATGGGCAAGAATGAAAATGGAAGAATAAAATATCGTACGCTGTGATCTCAGGATCCTCCACGTCACTCGAGCCCAAGCTGATGTCATCATCATTGTCGGTGTCGGACTTGGCACCATGCTGGCTCGGGGTTGTACCATTCGCCGCGGCGCCAGCAGTGGCACTGGTACCACTGCAGAGTTCGGAAGTAAAACTCCGGTTCATGAGAATAGGCAAAGGCAAGGTTGCCAGAGGCACCGGCGCGAGACTTACCCATTAGCAGGCAAATTTTCCGACACGCTGTTGGACTGGGAAGTTAATTCGCTACAGTATGGAAATATGGGCAGAAAGTATGAGTGAACAGGTGCCCGGCGGTAGCAGATTTACCGACCCATGTGGAAGATCGGCCCGGGAACCTTCCGAAAGCGAAAGCGAAACATCACAACTACCAGTAGATCGACTGTCAGACACATGGGTAGCGAGTATTGGTGGCCCAATCTACTCACGCAGCTTGTTGGAGGGTTGAGAACTGCATCATAGACTCAAAGGATGAACATTGATCATAGGACGACCATAGGTATAAATATAGTATGAGCAGTGGCGAAACACTGCATCATGATACGATCATTCCTTCTGCTTTCCGGCTGAAGCTGATACAACCATGTCTAGAAAAGTTAAATGCGCATCTGTCTGTGGACTAAACACAGCCAAGGGCAAGAATCCGATCCCCACAAGTCGCCCTCAAACTACTTCCTGTGCTCTATCGGGCGATGTTGTACAAGGAAACCCTTTGAATCTACTGGACACGGTCACGTTTTTCCTGCTACCACGTTATGGAGTAGATGGAACCGTGTTGAATTATGAAGGAAATTCTACAAGATCACACGACCGCTGGAACTTCATGCAAGCTCTCGAGAAGGACAGTGATCTGTGTATGGTGAGGTTCTTTTCACACACAGAGTGGGCATCCTTGGTACACTGCTTAGTAGTTTTGGCACGACTCTCGATCTCCTTAGCACCTCGTATGTTGCCCACTACGAGTGAGGAAGGCGGCCCTTCAGGAGGAGGGGGAGGAAGTTAAGGATTCTTGTGTTAAGTTAGATGGGTACAGGAATGAATGTGGGAGAGGTTGGACACTATGTTGGACTGGATGGAACCAGTACACAGGAGGAGTTTAGAGTTCAAATTCAAGGAGTAAGGAACCAGATACAGGACCTTGCGGTTTCTCGTTAGAAACGAAGACACCTCACAGGTTTAGAAAGGGGGGAAGAAGCCAACTGGAAATGAGCACCGCTCGCTTCGTATTTGTGACAGCAAACTGACAGGCGGCGGTTACGGCAAGTACCGGTTTAAGCGGAGTCTCACGGTTTGAGTCACCACAAGCACTCCACAAGCACAAGGTCCAGGACCACATCGCGACCTGGCCCATGCCCGCACTATAAGGTATAAAGACCTTCTCGACCACAATACTAATCTGGACCAGGCGGTGAACCAATACTGGATTTTAATAGAAAGGCCTAACACTGCCTATGGCACTGTCCCTCGGGTGGGATGGGGTGTGCGGGGCTGTACGCATAGCCTTGCAAACATTTTTTTTCGGCAGTGTGTTAACACCTACTATATAATGTATGGGCATTATGCCACAATCCATAGTCCAACGAAATACCTCCTTTTCCTAGGATTCCGTTCCCCTTCAATCTGCAATCTGCGATTTCCGAGTTATATAACCACCAATGTCTTGTGTTCCGAACGCTGGCGAAGCGTATCTCACTACTTTTTCTCCCGTCCTCCCCAATGCCATCAAGGATGCCCGGTACCAAAGTGAGACCCGGTATGCCAGCAACTTGCCCCTCCAATTCCAACGCCCTCATCAACGTACTTTTTTTTTTAGGGTCAAACTTACCGCAATTGGCGTACCACTGGGAACAAATTTTGGCTCAGCGTGAGCGGTCTCTTTTTGCCGGTTCCTTGGAGACTCATCTCCGCTCAAGGCCTTCCTATCAAACCAAGGGTTGGACACTCTCGATTCACTCAGAGGGAAAGCGATATGCCCATTATCGAACGGAAACTGGCCTTTCTGTAGTCACGGAGGCATACGTGTCCAACACTACGGTTACTGAGCATCTAAACAATTGTATTAACTCTATTCGAGCTCTTGCGGCGGAGAAGGATTTCCCCCTTCCAGAGACCTCGGATTTGTTCCTGGACATTAACGACACAAACACATGCAGCTATTGGTTCGTTGACCACGCACGCCGCATCGTCTTCTGGTTGCATCCTGTAGACCCAACCGTGATGGGACTCCCACACGCTTTCTCAGAGTCGCATTTCCGTGGGTTATTTTACAACCATCGCCTCAGAAAAATGTGTTAAAATTCGCGACAAGGATACGCCCTGGAGGAGAATTACTGGGCCCATATGGAAATGTTCCCCGCAACGGCATCGCCATATGCCGTCACAGCCCTTAACGAATTACAGGTTATTCTTATCAATGCTCGCGCAGGTGAGTTGCGAAATGGCGGCGTTAAAGCTTGGGAATGACGGAGTTGCACCAGATGCTCTCACATCGGATGTTCCCACCTTCCCATATACGGCTGAAGAAGACGAAAAGTTCATCAACCTCCTTCAGCTCAGTAAAGGTGTGTTTTACTTAGTATACCGCCGTGTATCCTCACTCAATCGGATTTTTCACAGAGCATGCCTGTAATCCATTTGTCATAACATACGTAGCTAGGCTATGGGGAATTGTCGGTGAGCATGATGGAATGAATCCCAGAAGGCCGTACGATCCTCTCCCCTCCAGCGCACCACCGCTTCTTTACTCATTTCGGTGAAGACCATTGCCGCTTGTCCTATGAACAAGCCATCTTGGAGGCACCAGAGCGGCAACGCAGTCTCCTCTTGTCGGCCATATCCAAGGCTCTGTTCGACATACCCAATGGGCATCGGGCACGGCTTGAAAACATCTGGGTGGACCAGCTGACTTACACCTCTTCTTGGCGCAAGTATGTTTCCGAGAGAATCGAAGATATAAAGTTGAACATGATTCTGGTGAGCCAAACGCTACATAAGGGGCATTGTATATGTGCTCATACTTTCCTTTCTCCGAAGCTCTCTGTACTATGGATGTAAGCAACCTTTCCCAACTAGGAATCACGAAGGGCAACCTGATCTTATGTATATGACAGTGCCAACATTCTCACTTTGCCTCATGCTTACGTCGCCGCCTTGAACAAATTGTCAATGATAGTCTGCGTTCTTGGCTTATGCATTGCTATCGTCCTTCTCCAAGAACAGCGCAAACTTAAAGACACTAGCGCCGCCACTGGGGTGAGCACACTGCCAATTCACACCCCCCGAAGTTTGTAATTAATTCTTGATACTTGACCAGGCCGGCTACTTGGATAGCCATAGCACCACCTATGGCTTCCAGCCTATTGCGATCGTCCACAGCATCCCACAAGCGGCTTTCGTGTGGGCGTCATTCCTTTTTGTCATACAGGGTTTTTGGATGATCTTCGGCGATCTCCCGGGGAGGATGCTCCTACCTACTATCATTCCCGTCGCCGTTGTGTTGATCATAGCCTCCTTCGGCATCTGGGTAGCCCTTCATTCGCGCGGAAAGCCCCTAGAGGAGGTTCCCGATTCGCCGCCAGCACCTTCATCCGCTCTTCCCGTAGATCAGAAAGAGGAGGTATAACCGGGTCAACAACAAAAAAAAAAAAATAAAAAAAAAAAAAAAAAGAGGTAGAAACACGATAGGTATTGGAATGTTTGTTGGTTTTCGGATTTGTGCTTGTACGTATCGATGACCCGAAACGACTGTTTTGTATGCCTCTCACGAATGATCAATGTCTTGTCTACTTTAGTTCCCAGCTCCTAAGGATTGCCTCAAAAGTTCGGAGTGACAGTGTGACGGGAAACCTCAAGGGAAGTCACACCATACGTTGAACTGACGACCGTGACGAGATCTCCTGCTCCTACCCACAGCTCATAGGTTACATAGCACCCGTATGGTCGTAACCACGCTGTTGACTCAAGGACCGCCTCCTCTGGACGTGCATACTATGGCCATCCCGTTATTTGACCTCATTACGGTGTGAGTATACCCGCGGACGCGCTCACGTTCTACGTAGGAACTGCGTTGACCGGTGCCGTACTGCCATTTCGGCAGCTCGCTAAACTAGTTCTGAACCCGGCGCGAGGGGCACTACGGGCTGTTTTGCAGAGCCTTACTGGTAATCGGAGATATTATGCTCAAGCCGGAAACGCCGGATGTGTGCGCCTGCGCTAAAGTTAGTGTCGCGGAGGTTGCGCGTCATAAGTCGTGCCTACTACGCGCCGAAACCGCGTGGGTAAGTGGCGTTGTCCTCCAAACACCCTTGCCAGGGTGCCAGGGTGCCACACAGCCTCTGTGGCGCGCAGGACTTCAGCTAAGGTACCCCTATTCTCCCAGTGATTGGTCGCACCTGTCACTGGCACTGCCACGTGTTTGGAACACGCCAAAGTGGTGCCACCATATACTTGAATTGCGACCTTGGTCTCTATGCTACAAGTGTCCGGGAATCCCCGATTCGATTATAAATATTGCTACTGGCCAACCTTTTGGTCCTTCTACTCTGACTCGCACAAGGACTCTTTCTTCTCTCAGGCAGCCCTGGTTCGTATCTCCTCACCCTTGCAGGGCCGAAAGCCTCGTGTAGATAACGTGCATTGGGCGTACTACAGTATAGATGACAGGACTGCGCCCGTCTTCGTTGGTGTCACTTCCCAGGATGTTTGGTACATGTTTTGGCCTAGCATATTCGTTCATGGCAGCTTCCCTGCATCCTCAAGACAGCAATGTGCTGTATGCGCACTAGCATGCACTGGCAGTCTGCTCTATTCAGTTAGGGGCACCTCCTAGGCGGGCTTCGACACTTCCGGCCATCTCGGCCCACGGTTATGGTCCCTGATCGCCCCCACGTCACTCATTGCTTCAGAGTCGAGTCGGCAGTGCACCACGGGTCGCTGGCCAGTGGCGGCTGAAATCATACTGATATCCCTGATATTCTGTTCTCACACAATGCTTGGGTACCACACCTCCTCTCCTTGGTTAAGTCAAAATGGGTATGGCAGTGGAAGAGTGGGGCCACAGAGCCACACATCTTTGGGGTGAGCACTGCATCGCTACCATGTTTGTCGTCCTCATGCCTCAAGCTATGGGAGCGATGGGGATATTTCGCCGTTCGAGTGCAGATGGGGAATCTCACCCTACTACGTTTCTCCGTACCCCATTTGTGGGTGTGAAATTTGGCGAGCCTCACAGGTTTATTTTACTCCATGCTGGCATGGAAGGAATATGCGCAGCAAAACGTATTGGGTACGTCCTCGTCATGCGCCTCGAAATTTGTCTGTACGGCTCCATGCACCACATGGGATACACCATAGCCTCAAGGGGATTCTCGACTCAGCAGAGTCATTTTCACATTCTTTGCTCCTTTCTCGTCGTCCTCACTCGACCCTTCCCACACTATCCTCCATCTGTCAAGGGCAGTAAAAATTTTCCCTCGATCGAGAATGTCGGAGGGCCAAACCAATGCGCGGCTTCGGCTATACGGCGTAGGCACTCTTGCTGGGAAAATTTGCCTCCAATGAGTGAAGTCTGGCTGGAAACTTGAAGGTCGCGCAATGTGATTGATATGACTCAAGCTGTGCAGGTGGCACGTGACTGGCGTGGTGACCAACTACGAATGACGAATACGAATGGTATATAATGTAGTACACTACGAATACAGAGGTTTTGCGACTATCGTCACCCCGCACCTAAGTTGAGCTCGCTCCTGTGAGATGGAGTCCTCGAGAATGTGGGAGGCGGCACGAGTAGACCAGGGCCCGAGGCGTTCACGCCACCACCTCGCGACTCCCTTGCGTGAGCTTGTCTAACATAGGCATAGCGTTGGAAGTGATTTAGTGCTTGTAGAAACTGTACGCCGATCTGCATGCATGTTTGAATCGGATTTTTAGGAGGAGAATAAGAGGGGTAGAGGGTTAAGTAGGGCAAGGGAGCGGAGCGATCGATAGTGACTCACCGGGAACATGCGTAGCTGCGTGAATAGGTCGACCGTTAGATCACGCACAACCTCCTGCTGGTGGAACAGCCCAAAGCTTAGGGGGAGAAGACCACCGTTATGAGGAGGTGTCAGGGATAGAAGCTGTTGTGGATGGGGGGTGTCAAGGGTGCTTATTGCCAAGGGCCGAGCAACGGATGCGCAGTAGCCCGACTCGGACTCACCTC
>Ga0307510_10000807_pt1 | contig 32558 bp, 30 predicted proteins | sample 12_EM_MG_FD_207224 | JGI IMG/M metagenome (GOLD analysis project Ga0307510, IMG submission 207224) | Populus trichocarpa ectomycorrhiza microbial communities from riparian zone in the Pacific Northwest, United States - 12_EM | ecosystem: Host-associated > Plants > Roots > Unclassified | place... | reverse complement strand
ATCAACTCAGTCGCTTCAAAGCCTTGAAGCTCTCCCTTCACCTCTGTTATCTACCTCAAAAGTCGCCCTTATCATCGGGGACTTACTTGTTATACTGTGTAGCCAACCGGTACCGCGCTACTCACATGATCATTGCCTCAGGAGGATAACCCACTGAGCAATCCCAGTCGTCGCCAAACCAACTCACGCACGTCGCGTCTTTAAGGCCCTTGGACCTTAACATCCATGCTCTTGTATATCTTGGAATAGCTGTGTAAGTGCTTTGATGATGTCGAAGCTCAGTGTGTTCCCATGTCTTAACTTGTTGTGGCACTTTTCTAGTGCTTTCCATAGTTCATATGGGCATCCATCTAGGCCCGTTGCAGTCCCATCTTTTGTTCTACATAGTGCTTTGCTGACTTGGTCCTCAGTGACTTTCCAGCTCATGTTCATTCTGTCTGGTTCTTCAAGGCATTAATTCTCAGGGATTTCGTCCAAGACTTCATTGAGCAGTTCTTTGTATTCCTCAAGGCTCATGTGTGGATCTATGTCTTCATTCTGAAGGTTATTGTGGTGGTTGCAGGCGAGTTCTGCCATCCTTTTCAAGTGGCATTCATACTGTGGGGGGGTTGGTATTGGGAATCTTCAGTCTGTGTATTGGGTTTCTTGGCCTTTTTTCTTTGCCAAGGGCTGACCATATTCCTCCTAGTCGTTCACCATGGTTTGCTAGTTTTGCATTGAGGAGGTTTTTTCGGTTTTTTGCTTCCTTTTTCTTGAGCTGTTTGAGCTGGTTTGCCAGGTATGCTTTGTAGATTCATTGTTCTTTGTTCGTGCTGATGTCTGGTTTGTTATTCATTTCCTTCAGGTCTCTTTCAATCACCTTAATGCATGAGTTAATCTTATAGTAACACTCTTTCGCTGTCTCTTTTGCTATCTTACAGATGCTGTCTTTATAGGATTCCCAGTGCGTTTGCACATTGGTAGTCTGTCTGTTGGTGCATTCTATTCAGTCTCTCATTGCTCTGGATTGGAATATGGTGCCTTCTTCTGCTACTCTTTTCAGGAATTTTTCATTGTTGAGGAGGGCTAATGGAAGCGTCCATTGCCCTTTACCAATCTGGGGGGCTTCTTTAGGTGCATATTTTACAGATATCATCGCATGATCGGTCAGGATGGCTGATTCTTTAACTTCCCAATCGAAGGTGAAGGGTTCTGCTTTCTTGGATATGTATATGCAGTCTAGTCTCACTTGTATCCGTTTGTTCCATGTTTGTGCCCTGTACATGAAGGCATTCTCAGTTGGATTCACCCATCGCCACATGTCTCTTACATCCCATTCATGTCTCATTTCCCTCAGGGCAGCAATCGCAGATTCGTCGTCAAGCCTGGGTGGCATCCGGTCTATGGCATCCTCTGTGACATTAAAGTCCCCTAGGGTGAAATCAGGTATTGGTAGGTGTTTGGTCCTCCTTGCCATCATTATTTTCACCCAGAAGTTGGTGTGTTCGCTTCTGTTGTTGGGTGCGTACACATTTAGTATTGTTGCAGTGCATGATTTTAACCATTTTATTCTTAGTACTGCCGCTCTTCTGGGTATTAGTTCATGCAGCTCTATTTCATCTGGCTTGATCAGTTGTTTGTTAATGACAAACCCTACCCCTGCTGATGCTCACAGGTTTTCGGGAAGTGCTGAAATTAGTATTTTCAAATTCTTCTCAAAGCTTCTTCCTAGTTGCTCCATCATGTTTTGGTCAAGGTAGGCTTCTTATATAGCAAGTATGGCAATTTTCTCTGCATGCATGGTTTGGCTGATTGAGTTCCATTTTTCTCTGTAGCTCATGTTCTCAGAGGGTGTGGTTGCCCCATTCACATTCTGGGATGTGATCCATATGTTGGCCCTTAGTCTGGCCTTTTTTAGGTGTTCATTTGTTTGTTCATTGCCCTGGTTCTCGGGCCTAATCCTTGGTACAGGATGCATTCATTCAGGTTGGGGTCTCAGGCCTCGATGGGTCTTGTTCAGTGCCTCAATGCAGGCACATGCCCTTGTTGGGGGTTCTGGGTTCAGGATGCTCTCTGGCATGTGTGAGATGCACAGTCAGTATCAGGGGGAGCTGGGTTCGCAAGGTACTATTTTATTTATAGGAGACTGAGCAGGGGTTACGGCTATTTACAAGGTTATGTTTCTAGGGACATGAGGTCTGTATTTTTAGTATCACATGCCAGGAGGGAATCGCCCCAAGTTACGGGAGTACCTGTCCATCCTTTGGGGGATTATGTCCATTTCGACAGGGCCCATCCAGCCATCAAGGTCTGGGAAGGGGCACATCCCTCTTGGATGGTTGATACCATGGCACAGTCTGCAGTGGTTTGGTGTTATGATGTTTTGTCCTTGGCCAAACTTACTATTGTAGTAGGATCTCCCTGCTAGGTGGGTCCTTATGTTCGACCATGTGTTGGAGTCGTCAATGTGAGCACCAATTGTGTGTACGTTGAAAGTAGGCTTCTTAGTACCACCTTGGCCTTTTGTTTCGAGTGCCTCAACCCACATAGAGTCTTTGAACCTTTGAATTGAGCAGTTGGCAACACTTCATTCCTTTTCGTCCATCCTGGCAATCCCGTTTTGAATAAATTGAGTGGTTGTTTTGTCGTTCCATGTGTCCTGTATGCAGTCCTCAACTGGTTTCGCGCTGTTGATGCGGAGGCCTTTGATGGTGAAAAGGAAGGATGGACAGTTCATTTCCGGCAGTGGGACTCTAAAGGTTATGTTTTGAGAGGCCCAGACAGTTTGTTGCACAAGTACTTGGTAGTGAATTTGGCTCAAACTATGGATGAGGAAAGTGGCAGGAAGGCATTCTTCTGGCGTCTTCCATTTCTGTCCTGTGCTCTGGTTGCACAGCTTGGTTATGAGGGCTTGGAGTTCCTCTTTTTTCATTGGTGAGGCCACTCCGTAGGTTTTAGATTGGGTTATTTCTCCCACTGCATCAAAAATGTGGTCGCAGGTTTTGTTGTGGAGCTCTGCAGTCTCCACGTCGCTTCCGAAGGGTATTGCAAGGAGTGTCTTGCCTTCCATGGTGCTCCAGTCATCCAGGACTTCTTGTTTGATGCAGGCGTATGCGGAGCCAGGATAGGCATCATGAATGGGGGGGCTCCTTGAACCGCGACCACCACCAGGTGCAGTTTTCCCACGGTTGAAACCGGGGCAAGGAGAGGCGTAGTCCACAGGTACAAATGTCCCCATGTAACCCCTTGTAACCCATGGAACACCACCATATAAAGCACCAGTGCATAAGCCAGAACCAGAGACAATACAACCAGTGATACGAAAACATGTAAAACACAGGAACAGAGGGAGCAGAACTGCAAACAAGCGCACTGCCACGTCACCAAAAAACCCAATCGCAAACACAGACAATGTGCAAAAACGAGACATGACAGCTGTATAGTCCCCAACCAAGCAACACAACATCATGAATGCCCATCCCCTGGACAGCATGTCACAGCAAACCATAAGATAAACCAGGATGCAAGTGGGGATATGAACACATGCACATATGCGAATATCATGATGCATCCCCCATTGCACCAATAATCTTTGTAAAAACTTTTCATTTTCCAAGATATAATACATGCATGTGTAGTTTGATACAATGACATGGACTAAAGGGGGATTCATGATGATAAAGTAAATGTCCATAAGGATTGACCAAGGGGATATGACAACATCTCCAGAACATACAGAGATAGGTGATACCAGGACTTGGAAAGGCAGAATAATGGGAACACCACTTTGACAGACCTAAGAGAACAATCAGCAATGAGGAAATAGGACCACCCACCAAAGCCTGTCCTAACTCCCCCAAATCCCAAGGCTGTCACGGACTGCCCCACTTACCTAACTCTCTCCTTCCTATTTCATCTTTCTCGTTCCGTTCTCATCCGTGACTCCGGGCCGCTTTGCCCATTGCTTGCTTACTTATCAATGGACTGTTCTCGCGTTTTCCAGAGACTTCCATATGTTTCCTTATGCTTCCCTCTTGTTCCATGGTCTTCCATGACCTTCTCTTACCTTCTCATAGCTTCCGTGTGTACATGTATATAAACTGTACTACTTAGCATAGAACGGCTTTCTTAAGCTCGTTCTATTCGTGCAATCAGACTTTGACAGTCTCTTCTCACTATTGAACGCGTGCGGCTTCCATCGAACGAACTCTCCTTGCATTAGTCAGCTCTGCTGCTAATTGTCCCTCGACTCCCTACGTCTCGAGATCACGTGCTAGTGTCTCGTTCGATTCCAAGTCACACTCTGACTTGTGTAATCTTCACTTGTCATCCTCGTCGTCACGTGACGTCTCACGTGACCGATTTTCCTTCTGGGAACGATCCCTCTTCAAAATCCATCTTCGTAATCTCGTCCAAGATCCCCGAACTCGATCTGACATGGTGGTCTGACTGTGATATTAGAATGAGCTTCTCTTTCACTACAAATCAACGATGACTTCGACTCCCTCTGGATCGAAAGAAAAACAGAAAACCCCCGAAGGGCTAGGCATTCCCACAGACTGGCGTGTACGTGCCATCGACCAACCAACAGAAGAATCTTTAGCGATATTGGACCTCCCATTTGAAACAAAACCCGAAACCAAAGACACAGTCCCATCAGAATTCTCCGAACGTGTCCGCCACTTGGTTGGAGGACAAGACATTGTCATAAGAATAGATGGAAAAGAGGTCTCTAAGAAAGCTCCCTTTACCGCCTACTACGCCTGCTATAAGGGAGCTCTCCTCGCCCTATCAAATGTCTTTGGAGTCTGGTTCGAAATCCGTCTCCAAGCAGGGAACACATACGAGTGTTTCCGCCTGGCACGACCAAGTCTTCAGCTAAAGGATTTCCCGATGAAAGGAATCAACTACGCACGACTTAGACTCACCAGTCTCCCAATCACCAGAGCCCCCTCCAGGGCGACCTCTCCGATCCGATTGGCCCCATTAAATGTATCAGCAGCTACCCCACACGACGGGGATGTCTTTCACAAGACTAATCCCGATGATAGAGAAGCACCGGCCAGCGACACAAGTCGATTGTCATCACCCAATCCTGAAGATCAACCTGAGCAAAAGTCTTTCGCAGGGTTTGGATCATGGAGAATGCGTTCTTCACGCACGGCTAGACAACCATCCAAACCCCTGCCACGTCGCCCCAAAGGAACGGGGGATGACCCATTTGGCCTCGACGATCTCTTGGACGAACCCGAGAGAACAAACGACAAAGGACGTCGCTTGGAAGGCATCCATCCAGACAAGTTTGAAGGAGATCGATCTAAGACCTGGCGATTCCTGAATCAGTTCAATAGGTTCATGCTGATGAATCGCAAGGCAGACATTGCCAAAGACCCCATCTCAAAATGCATCTACTTCATGTCACTCCTCGACGGAGAAAAGGTCAATGGATGGGTAGATATGGCCTTCAACTGGCTAGAAGAAATCGAGGCCGATCCTAGCCTTATCGATTGATTCTCGAATCCTTGGAAAATGATGGAGGAGAAATTCAAAGTGTCCTTCACCGACTACGCAGAAAGGGAACGTGCCCAAGACCAACTCGGAAAGTTGAGGATGACCGGAGACAATCTCGATGAATACTTGGCAGCTTTCGAAACCCTCAGAAGCCGAGCAGAACTTAATCCAGACGACCCATCGAACTTACGCACCTTTGCCCAAGGACTTCCCCGTCAACTAGCCGACGCCTGTCTGGCCATGGAAAATCCTGATACATATGCGCAATGGCGAGCGGCTGCTCAATGACAGCAAGTGATCTATCTGAAAAAGAAGGCGTTACACTCTGAGTATGGAACTTGCAATCCTGCTCGAAACGCTGGTCAAAATCCACAGCAAAAACAGAACTCCGGATGGGTCTGGCGCCGCCCCAGGGGAAACACAAACCCCAACAACCAAAATTGGCGTGGACAGGGAAACCGAACACAACCCCCCCGTCCTCGCCTTCCTCCCCGAAACGACGATGCCATGGACCTCTCTGTAATTCGCAAAGCCACTACGGAGAAAGAAAAGGAAGAATATTGTCGAACAGGCCGATGCTTCCAATGTGGGAAACAAGGCCACCTTGCACGCGATTGTCCCAGCAAACCCGTGCGCACTCGTACTGTCCAAATCAAAGACAGTCAAGCGACTACACCTACTGACAATTCTTCCTTCGCCTCAACCCCGTCTCTCGCTGCGCGAGTCGCACGCTTAACCGAAGAAGATCGTGGAGCATTCATGGATGAAATGCACTCCCTAGGAGAAGATATGGATTTTCTTGGCGCCTGAGTACTATGGCTCTTACTCGGGCAGTTCTGAATAGTTCTGGTTCTATGTATATAGCTCGAAATCATGCAATCCAAGTCCCCTTTCAGCTACGAACCAAAACGAAACGAGTCGATCAAAAGGCACTACTCAACTGTGGCGCCACTGAATGTTTTATCCACCCTAGAGCGGTGAAACGCCTCAAACTCACAACTAGGAAACTAGTTAAACCCCGGAAAGTACAGAATGTTGACGGCTCTCCCAACAAATCTGGAGAAATCCTCGAAGCCGTCGATCTCCTGGTCAATAATAATGGCCAGAAAGCCTCTCATTCCTTCTTTATCGCCAATATAGGACGTGACGACTTCATCCTGGGTTATCCATTTTTCGAAGCATCCAACCCAAACGTCGACTGGAGCGGAGGTCGCATAGAAGGATTCACAACGATCTCGTCTATCAACGCCGACACTTGGCAACCTCCTCTCAAAGGCACTAAACGACATGAGTCGACTCCGGCTTGGGTACGGTGCATTCCGGGATGGGAAGAAGGCAACAAAATCTGGTTACAAACTCGAGTTGCAAAAACCACGGTGGCACAGCAACTTGCGGAAGCGGCCACAGATAAAAAGAAACGTACCTGGCAGGAACTAGTTCCCAAACAGTACCATCGTCATGGTAAGGTCTTCTCAGAGAAAGCCTCGGAACGCTTTCCAGATCGACGCCCCTGGGACCATGCCATAGAATTGAAAGATGACGCCCCCACCTCCATAAACTGCCGCGTTTATCCACTGTCCCCTAAAGAAAAAGAAGAACAACAAGAATTCCTCTCCCAAAACCTCCGCCTTCAGCGAATCCGCCGTTCGAAGTCTCCCTACGCCAGTGGCTTTTTCTTAATTCGCAAGAAAGATGGCAAGTTCCGTCCCGTACAAGACTATAGGAACTTGAACAAGTGGACCATTCCAAATAAATATCCACTGCCATTGATCTCCGAATTAATCTATGACCTCGCCGAGAAACGTCTGTTCTCCAAGTTCGACATTCGTTGGGGATACAACAATATTCGCATTAAGGAAGGCGACGAGTACAAAGCCGCCTTCAAGACTAGCGAAGGCCTCTTTGAGCCGACAGTTATGTTCTTCGGACTAACCAATTCCCCTGCGACCTTCCAGACGATGATGGACGACATTTTCCAAGAGGAAGTCGCACAGGGGTGGCTTCGTATCTACATGGATGATATGATCATCGCTACTGAAGATGACAAAGTTCTCCACAAACTTCGAGTCAACCATATCCTCGATAAGCTGGAGAAGTTCGACCTATTCCTCAAACCGGAGAAATGCAAATTCCACCAACGTGAAGTCGAATACCTTGGAGTGCTGATTGGCAACGGCTCCATCAAAATGGATCCGGTTAAAGTTCAAGGTATCTCTGAGTGGCCCACCCCTCTAACGGTCAAGGACGTGCGCAGCTTCTTAGGCTTCTGTAACTTCTATTGGGCGTTCATAAAGAACTTCTCCGATATCGCACGTCCCCTCAATAACCTCACTCGCAAGAATGAACAGTTCGTTTGGTCTACAGAGTGCAACGACGCCTTCCTCCGTCTCAAGGCCATCTGCAGTAGCTATCTGGTCCTTCGCACGCCGGATTGGTCCAAACAGTTTGTGATGGAAACGGATGCGTCTGGCTACGCTCTTGGTGTCGTCATTGCACAGGAGTTTGAAGATGGCATTCATCCTATTGCCTTTCACTCCAGAAGTCTTTTACCGGCCGAGAGGAACTACGACGCTCATGATAAGGAACTCGCTGCCGTGATCTTTGGGTTCAAAAGTGGCTGCCCCCTTTTCCTCGGCGCCACACATGCAATTCGTGTTCGCACTGATCACAAGAACCTGCAGTACTTCTGCGACCCTCAAAAGATCACGGGTCGTCAAGCCCGGTGGATTGAATTCTTACAGGACTTCAACTACACTCTTGAGCACATTCCTGGGTCAACAAATACCGTGGCTGATTTGTTGTCGCGAAGACAGGACCTTAACAAGGGGGTGGATTCCAACAAACCTCGTGTTCTACTCCCCGACCACCTCTTCACTCCAACAAATCCTATCGAGGTACACAAAATCTTTCTTGAAGATGACCCTGACCTTCGACGTGACATCCTACAAACCCTCCATGACTCTCCCGCCGCTGGACATCCAGGCATTTCGAACACTTGGGAACTCGTTCGTGAACAATACGAAGGCCCTAGACTATGAGAATTCGTGGAACAATACATAAAAGGGTGTGCACATTGCCAAGAATCCAAGACCAACGTACACCGAACCAAAGCACCCCTACAACGCTTTGATACACCTGTCGAAGAAGGCCCCTTTCAATACGTATCGATGGATTTGATCACAGACCTCCCGAAATCACAGGGTTTCGACTCCATTCTCACGATTGTAGACCAGGGATGTTCCAAAGCAGCTAAATTCATTCCCTGTACAAAAACGATCGATGGAACAGGAGTTGCGCTCGAATACCTGAAACACCTTGTGCCCTGGTTCGGACTTCCCAAACGAATCATTTTGGACCGTGATCCCTGGTTTACTTCAACGTTTGCAAAGGAAATGTGCAAAGCATTGGGAATTCAACAAAACCTGTCGACTGCTTTCCACCCTTGTACCGACGGACAAACAGAGCGTATGAATGCTTGGATTGAACAATACCTGCGACCCTGGACTTCAGGGAAACCTTCGGCCTGGAGTCAACTCCTCCCCATTGCAGAATTCGCACACAACTCCTGGAAACACAACGTAGCACACAAGTCCCCTCACAAACTTCTGATCGGAATCAAACCACAGGTGATTCTGAAACACCTAGAAGGACCAGTGCCTGCCGCAGAAACGCGCCTTCGTCTCCTGGAAGAATCTAGACAGTCGGCCCAGAAGCTTTTGCAACACGTACAAAACCGCAAGGACAACAAAAAGCTAACGGAAATTAAGGAAGGTGACCAAGTCTGGCTAGAAGGTCATAATCTTTCTCTTGCCGGTAATCGCAAACTCTCCCCAAAGCGATATGGACCCTTCAAAGTGTCACAAAAGATAAGCCCAGTCGCGATGCGCCTCGATCTCCCTCCATCAATGAAAATCCACAATGTGTTTCACACGGATCTCCTCCTTCCATATAAGGAGACAGAGCAGTACGGCACACCCTATACATGCCCCCCTCCGATCATCGATAGCGAAGAAGAATACGAGATCGAGAACATTCTAGATGCACGGCGTTTTGGCAAGAAATGTAAACTCCAGTATCTCGTGCACTGGAAAGGGTACCCTCGTTCTGATGACCAATGGATCGATCATAGCGACCTCAACGCCCCAGATTTGTTATCGGATTTCTATCTCTCCAACTCCGCTACAGCTGGACAACCGACAGTATAAAGACACCTTCAACAACCCCCAATAATTCTCATCCCCCATCGCTTCTTCACACTGGCTTCCCCCTATTCTATCTTCCACACCTTCGACGAACGCTTCCAACAGTATATCTTCAGCATTCGCCAAGAAAACGACGACCCCGCCAGACAACCACTCAACCACCTACTCCAAGTCTGCTCAACGATAGACAACATGTCTGACGCCGCCTCCGCTATCTTCGTCCCATCCCGCTCTACTTCACCCACCAACGACCGCGCTGGCAGCACTCCTTACATCGTCGCGTCTCCTCCTCCGGACAGTCCTACGAACTCAGAGGCCGCTTGGCCTCACCAAATGATGTTAGAGCACGTCGCCAACCTACTTGGGGCCGACATAGAAGAAGTTCGCCAATGTTTCCCCGACAACCGCTCCCTTCTACCGATCGACGTTCCCCCTCCTCGGGCCCTATCGCCCGTCTTCGTCCCGCCTGCTCCCTCTCCCCCTTACATTCCAGGATCTCCGGCCGGACCGTACCCGGGGACTGAGTTAGCTGAGTACAACGACCCAGATTTCCCTTCCGAACCACCTTCCGCTTCCCCCTCATCCCTAGTTGATTCGTCCATGATCGTTGTTATGGCCGACGGAGTACGATGCATGGACAAGGAGGAACTTTGCCATCCCTCCCCTCGCGTCCCTCTTGCCGACATTACGCCGATTTGTCAAGTCTCACACTCCATTAGCGACACCACTGACTATGAGGAATTAGCCATGGTCCTGTACCGACAGGTCTCGGACCAAGACACGAAGATCAAGGAATTGATGGAGGACAAAGAGAATCAGGCGCCATCTCCCACTGACCCTCAGCCCAGCACTCACCCCGGTCCCGGCTGGCAGGACAACTTCGACGCCACAGGGACGCGCCACCTCTTCGTCATCCCGGCAGGGGATGAAGACGTGATCGCCCCCTTTATTCGTTACGACCTCCACAATCCCTTCCCCGAACTCTTAGCCACGAACGGGCGCAATTGCACCGTTCACTCTCGCCCCCTTCATGCCACTCCCCAGACATCTCGAGCCTCTCCGTTGTCGCCGCGAAACAAGTTATTCTTCCATCACGACTTAGAGCTGACCAGGGGTGTCGACTGGGCTGTCCTCTATGAGGACGACCCCACTTTAGCGGGCGAAATCCAACACTTTCGCTCTCACAAAAAGGCTTGTGACAAACTCGCAAGACGCATGGGACAACTCCGGGAGTCTCTAGAGGTAGAGAGACAAGCCCTCTATCGCAGCTCGGCCCGCCTCACCGGTGCTAACGCCCTCGGACGCCTTCAGCGTCACATCGACTCCTCCCTCCACATCGCCCCTTCATTCTCCACCGCGCGGGTCAAGAAGATCCGCGCTTCCGTCCGCAATCAGGTCACAGAAGAACGTGCTCGCCACCCGAAAGAGTGCATGTGGTGCGGCAAGGTAGGCCACACCATCGACGACTGCTACTGCATCGGGCTCTGTCGCCACTGCTCGCGCCGCGGTCACACTGGGGTGGATTGCAAGGACCCCCACTGCATGTGCTTAGAGTACGGGGACTGCAAGGTGTATCCTACTCACCCCCACTTCGAGCGTGGGTACTGCGCGGCCGTAGATGACTGCGTTGACGTCTAAAGGACGTTAACAAGGGGGTAATGTCACGGACTGCCCCGCTTACCTAACTCTCTCCTTCCTATTTCGTCTTTCTCGTTCCGTTCTCGTCCGTGACTCTGGGCCGCTTTGCCCATTGCTTGCTTACTTATCGATGGACTGTTCTCGCGTTTTCCAGAGACTTCCATACGTTTCCTTATGCTTCCCTCTTGTTCCATGGTCTTCCATGACCTTCTCTTACCTTCTCATAGCTTCTGTGTGTACATGTATATAAACTGTACTACTTAGCATAGAACGGCTTTCTTAAGCTCGTTCTATTCGTGCAATCAGACTTTGACAGTCTCTTCTCACTATTGAACGTGTGCGGCTTCCATCGAACGAACTCTCCTTGCATTAGTCAGCTCTGCTGCTAATTGTCCCTCGACTCCCTACGTCTTGAGATCACGTGCTAGTGTCTCATTCGATTCCAAGTCACACTCTGACTTGTGTAATCTTCACTCGTCATCCTCGTCGTCACATGACGTCTCACGTGACCGATTTCCCTTCTGGGAACGATCCCTCTTCAAAATCCATCTTCGTAATCTCGTCCGAGATCCCCGAACCCCGAGATCCCCGAACTTGATCTGACATGGTGGTCTGACTGTGACAAAGGCAGTGGCACCAGACCAAAGGAAAACGACCAGCAAAGACAACAAACAATGACCCACCAAGCCCCCCCTCCAAATCCTTCTATCAGAATCAGTGTACCTAAGACAGGACCTAAGGCATGAGTGAGCCATACAAAAGAAAACCCTCTTGGAGGGAAAGATTAGAACAAGATGGCACCATGCAACAAATGAAAGCTCACCATCAATAAGGTAACTGTGCTGCAACAAAAATTGTAAGGACCAATGAACTCACAAACCTAGTGGAAGGAACCTGGGAACCAGTGCTAAGAAAAGAAAGGAAACACCAGTAAACCAGATCAACTGTAGTGAGGTTTTAGTGGGTAGGACTGCACAATGAGTGCACCTGTTGGGTGTGCTAAATGTTGTGCTTTGAGTCCCACACTACCCCTAACCCAGGGGTGTGCGTAACTGCATTTTCCCTCACATCTGGACCTTGGTCTGGCTATAGCGCAATATGCAGGGCTGGTCTATCCTCCCACTGCCTATCACTTATTTCTGACAGTGTTTCTATTGGTGCAAACTACATAGATCCTTGTTGAAATAAAGCACTTTCAAAAAAAAAAAAAAAAAAAAGATAGGCATCATGAATGGCTTTGGTGATCCCTTTGGAGTACTTGTCTAGTGGGTCTTTCTGCTCAAGGCATCTGGGGGCTTTCTGGGGTTGTAGGCTGGCCACTTCCATCACTTGATTGAAGCGTAGGAGACGATTATTAGTCAGTCTCGTGGGGGGGGTAGTGTCGTGTTCTGTGCTTTCTGCTTGGTTCGCCAGTTCGCGGTGCAGAGTGGTGGCTGTCACCACAGGGCATTCTAGGTTCATTCTTGCCCTAGGACAGGGGGGGGGAGGGGAGAGGTGGTTCTGTGTATGTCCAGCATGCAATTTACTTTAGAGGTGCTTGACCTGGTTATCCTGGCTGGTGCTGGGGATGGTGAGATGGGGGGGAGGGAGAGAGTTTGCCAGCAATTATTGGCATTGGCAGCGTGTGAGGAGCTGTAGTTTTGTTGGCATTGCGCGTGGAGGGGGGGGTGCGTTTCGCGTGTGCGGAGTGGGCGGGGTTGCACCGTATTCTTCGACAAGGGAGTCCGTGACCTCGTCGTGCTGTGTTTCTGGTTGGGTGTTAGATTGGGGATGAGTTTCTTGGGGAGGTTCTTACTAGTTCTACATCTTTTGTTTCTTTGGGTTTCGTCGGAAGGTGACACTATTACTGGGTCCATGGTGATGGTGGTGGGGTTTTGGGACGGTTTGGTGGGAATGGTTCGTTTGTTGGTTTATATTATTTTGCCGGCAGGGGGACGGGTGTTTGTGATGCTGTAAGGTAGGTGTCTGGTCGTTGGTTGTGCCTTGTTGCGTTCACCGGGCTCAGGTCTGTCTTTCTCTTTTTTACCTGAGTTCCTTGTTTGTGGGTTGGGGGTTGTTTCGGGTGCGTTGTGTGGGTTGTCCAGCGTGTGGTTTTGCTTTCATCTGTCTTTCCGGTGGGCCTTGGGCATTGGATGGTTTGTTGCGTTCCTGTTGGCTCAGTCTTGGTGTGCTACACGTTCTCGCGTTACTAGTTATATTGTCTCTGCTGTCTGGTTTGTGCCGTGGGTGCTTTTTATTATGTGTGTGTTCTATGGGTTACATGGGGGACATTTTTACATGCGGATCACGCCTCTCCTTGCCCCGGTTTCAACCGTGGGAAAATCGCGCCTGGTGGTGGTCGCGGTTCAAGGAGCCCCCCCCGGGTCTTGTTTTGCAATCCCGCAACCCCCTTGCGTCATGCACACAGAATCAGCTGTCGAAGACATCGTTAATGCAGTCGAACGGTGAGGAGAACGCCTTTGGAACTAACGGTTCATTCTCAATCCCCTTTCTCAGCTTTCGTATTCTTTGTGTGGGTCGGGTATGTTACCACCGTTTCCACTGATACCATCAGACTGTATGTTTGACTATTAATCTCCAGTCAGGGGTCGGAAAGTCGTCCCTGATCACTCGCGTATTCCGTTTGTCGGACGAAGTGGGAAAGCCTGTGAGGAGTCATTGCCAGATTTTGCCTGTAACTAACCAAGTGGGCTGTTGACTAAGATCGTTGAAGAGTCGAGACCAGGAGAAGCAGATATAGAAAAAGAATTCACCTCACTAGAAAATAAGCTCTTCGTCCTACACGACTCCGAAGGATTCGAACCAGGGAATGAGAAAACCTTCAGTACCGTCGATGGATTCATCCGGCGTCGGCGCGAGCCGAGCCTCGTCCTCAAAGAGCAACTCCATGCCGTGTGGTGAGGATCCCCTCGGAGGCGACTTCAGGCCAAGCTCACCACTATTAGGCTCTGTACGGAGTTGCCAACAGCCGGGGGGCGTGCTTTTGAGGCGGGGGACAAGAGCTTACTTCAGCTCGCCCATCAAACCCGAAGTGAGTTCCTCCCTGCTACTCTAGTATTCCCCTGACGCACGGTGAATTTATCGATATTCACGGATTCAGCTCCTATCGTGGTCGTCTTCACAAAGTCTGACATAGTATTTGAGTCAAAGAGGATCGAGTTGCACGAGGATAATAAGAACCTGGTTGGAGAGGATCTGGATAATCGGAGTAATGTGGAGGCCGAGAAAGTATATGATGCCTGCGTGCAGTCCCTCAAGAACATCGTGAGCGAAATGAAGCCACAGATACCAGAGCCACGTTATGTGAAGGTTTCGGGTATAATTTCTCGCTCATTCTTTATTTGATCAGTGTCACGGTTGATCTCTCTTCCCAGAACGTCCGGGCTACGAAAATACCATCGAGTCTCTCGTTACGGTCACCCGCGATCTTGTCCGTGACGAGCTCAGCCTGAGGGTGATGTGGGAAGTCGCACAACGTGCAAGCCTCCAAGTCAAAATCGAGGGCTGTGTTGAGTAAACCGTTTCAATCACATCTGAATCAAATTGGTCACTTAAACTGCTTACCTGACTTGATATGCATAACTACGCGCTGTAGGTATCTCTCACGGCGTTTCTCTGTCAGTCATTTACCATTTACTACACCCCAGCTCACAGCAATGCTCTGGGCGGCATTGCTTCTGGTATTGGTCTGCGCGATTGCCTTGCAAGGGTTCATCAAAATGTCATCACTTTTTGGAACTTCGAGGATAGGGAAAAGGTACGATATCTTTGTGGTGTAATGAGCAATACAGTGCCAACACCCTCACGATGTTCCCCCGTTAGATCCTCAGTAATGAAGCGTTCAAGCGATCAATCCTGTGCCTTGTCCAAGGCGTCCAAGAACCACCGAATCGGGATGCGTCCCACACCAAGGCGTATGTGCTGATATGGTGAGGTGGAATAGAATGTGACAGCCATTTCATAGCGATATCACGTCCGCGTCACTCATGACGGCTATTGGTTTGACACCCCGTTTCGAGGAGTGGCTCTCGAAAGCTGTCCTGAATAACGAGTAAGTTTCCACTGGTCTGTAATTCAACCGCTGATGGAAGGTGTGAAGGCCCCCAGCTCAGCATGTTTTAATGGCCTACAACGCAGATCTTATAACAGTGCTGAAATTAATGTTTGAAAACGTAACACAAACAAGTCCCTCAGGGCCTCTGGGGACAACAGCGCCGGCACTGAACGAGGTATACCAAGCACATAAACTGTCGGACACTCGTCGACAGATGTATCGCCGTATTAGCGAAACCTTCCAGCAGGATCAACAGATCCCGGGCCGTGATGAGCATATCTTCCGTCGCTTGTTGTGTGAGTTGTTGGGATATGAACCCGTGTCGCCACCCTCGGGTCAGGTGGCGGCATCAACATCCGTTGGTTCTGGAGTAGCCTCATCATCACACCCTACCAGAAAGGCCACATCACCGCCCCTTATCGGAGTCGCTGCATCATCACACCACAGCACCCAAATGCCCTCATCATCACCCCAAGGTATCGGAGAACCCGCGCCACAATCCAGCCCGTCCGTCTGGTCCCGCCTCTGTCCTTGTTTAGGCCCTCCCTCTCAGCGTCCTTGAAGCTTGAAGCCCCGTGATGATCCGATTCAAAGTGTCGGCGACTACCTTTCCAATATAGATATATATCTATTGCCATGATACTTTTTCTTGTTTTTGTGGGTTTCGTTCTCCCCATATGCGACCCCTTCCTCTCTTCTTCCACTATCACTCGCCCTTCCGCACTCATGTTATTCCCTACGCGTAGCCATGAGTGACCGCGTTCCACCATCTCATGACCTGTACCATCGTCTCGTAATGTCTTATTGTCTGCGATTGACACCTCGCCTTTGCTAGATGCAATGTCATCATGACCTTCCCCTTCCTATCTGTTCTCTGCCCTCGGCATCGGATGGCCTTTCGTACTTATCCATGGGCATGTCCATGTATAACAAAGCTCTGTGTTTCGTCTAACAACAGCACATCCAGCGAGAGACGCCTCGCATTCGCTCGCGTTTTCTCTTAGCTCTGTAAGTTTCGTCCCACACTTTGCCTCGAACCCTCGCTGCCGCACTGAGCTGTCACACGTTCCAATCTCGGAGCTGTAGCGTTGGAGTGAGGTCCAAGCTTGTGAGTTCGAAGTTGTTCTTGAAGTCCGAGGTCACGGTCCCGAGCGAGCGAGAACGCATAAGAGGGAAGGTGAGCGAAGAGAGAAACGGTTGGCGATAGCGTAGAACCGTCGGTGTCGGCAGGCGTAGAGCGATTGTTGGTGGCGAGGCATGAGTCGGTAGTCGGTGGTGGGGCGTCAGCAGATGTTGATATCGAGATGTGAGGTGGTCGTCTAAGGTGAGCGAGAACGGTGAAAGAAACAACAAAAGTGCAGAACCAGAAGGATGAATGACAACGCAGCAGGCACGGCCTGTCGTCAAACGGTCGGGCAAGAGTTGAAGCACGCAAAAATAAAGGAGGAGAGAATGGGCTGCAGTTGCCTGCCTTTGACAAGGCCAGACACAGGGGTATTTATACGCAATACTGAGACAGTGTACAAGACAAGTGCTCTATGCACGGAAAGTGGGCAAGAGGAGGAAAAGGTGAAAAGACAAACTCTAAGATGGTACAGCCAGCAGCCAGCAACATGCCACGCGGCATCATAGACAATGAACAGTGGTATCCGAAATCCTGAAATTTTCACTGAATGGTAGTGATGTGTGCAACAGCAAGTGTGTAGACAACGGAGGTAAGAGGGGTGCGGTGATGGTCGATGGTATAAGGTCTAAAGTAAAATAGGCAAGTGCAGAATGGAGAGCCAAAAGTCTTAATCGAAAGGGGATAGGAAACGTACGAAGGGTAACCTGAGGGATCCTATATACAGCATGAACCCTTCCAAACCAGACGAGGTCCAGACCGAGGGGCAGTCGGCGAGGCCGGCGAGGGGCCGCGAGCAACGCGTCTTTCGAACTTCTGACATCGGCCGAGGGTGACGGGCGATCTGCACGTCTTCGGCCATGAGGATTGGGGCACGCTGAGGGGCGAGTCTTGTTCTGATAGAGGAAAGGTGTCCATCATGTGGCCCCAAGGGTGGAAGACGAAGTGTTGGAGGCGAGTACGAAGGGCGAGAGGCTAGGCGTGTAAGACGGAGAGTGTTGGAGTTGAGTACTTGAATGTTGGAGTTGAGGTTGGACGCATCGACCGGCTTAGTAAGCCGGTCAGTGTGCAGTGCACACACGCAATTTGAGGAGACGGGTTCACGCTCAGAGATACTAGGTGATGTGGCTCGCAGAGCTCGTTTCCGAAGCTGGCGCATATACCGTCCTTATGAAGCCTTTATCGATTTATCCCTTTTTCTTCTATCTCACTTATCGTCCCGAGCCCGCATCTTGCTGTTGTCCGTGCCGCGCCCTAGGCGCAGGGTCCCGTGGGAGTCGGTGGGACAACTTGAAGGGGTAGAATCCGAAGTATACAAGCCTAGGTAGGCGCAGTGAAGCAGACCAGGCTGCCACGTCGGGCATTTCAGCAGCGGAGGATGTGTATGTGGATGGAGTCCACAAATTGTCCAATGGGGTTTGCAGTGGTCAATTGAGCCAAAGGCAAGAACTTGTAAGTGACCAATATGTTTTTTAGGATATGGGTAGTTGGCACACATAGACAGGAGGGAGGAATGATGATGTTCTACTGATGTTCTGTGGTGTGCTGCACAATCTAATATACATGCAAATACATCCCTACAGTAAGGCTGTGCTTCCATCAGTGGTCCATCACTGGGGACACCACACCTGTGAGCATGTGCACTTACTCTTGTGCACTGATGTATGGGGAGGTTGCTGCCAGATCAGATCCAACAATGTGTCATCCAATGCAGTGCAGGGACTCAAGCTTGTTGCCAGTGTGGCACAATGACTCAGACTTTCCGAGACTTTCCAAGTATCATGCTGATGACTAAGCGGGGGTGAACGTGATCACACGGTGTCCAGTGGAGCGCCCGAGCCGGGTATGTCCGGGTATCGAAGCTGCAGTGTGTGTTCAGCGTGTGTCCACCTCCTACACACTTGTATTCCACTATCTCGCATCTGCATCCATGAAACATACTGTATCGCATCCCGAACCTGACCTTGAGGCAGGGAGAGGCCCTTCTGGTGCGCCCTCTATCATTCTCGCTCAATCCCCAGGTGTTAATGGTTGTCGAGAAAGAGGTGGGAGAAAGTAAGGCAAATGACATGAGTACTGTTCCACAGCACGTTGTCCCACACGATGATGCTGGTGCGTTAGTATTTTCTTCTTGTAATCATTTCTCGGATCTAATAAACCACACAACCCTTTTTCTCTACGAGTAGGGCCGGGAGGAAGTGGCTCCGGAAATGCGCCAACGCAAGCGGGACAACGTGGGGTGTCTACTGATGCACAAGCTCGGAAAGGACCAGAGGTGGGCCGTAAGCTTTCAGGTGTGTATTTGCTCCTCGGCCGAGGTCTTCATGGGGTTTGATGTAAGCATAAATTACCAGCAACTACCTCAGCACCTGTCGACAGCGGTCACCATAAGGACAGCTCCGAACCAGGACGTGAAGAAAAGCCCTCGACACGGGACTTTGATGGGAGTGCTAATGCGCTCTGGGAGCTTTACCGAAAGGAGGCCAAGAGCAATGACGAGTCCCAAATTCAATCGCTGAAAGAGGATATGGATGGCGTCCTCATATTCGTATGTTCACGTTTTTTTTCCCCACATCTATAAGTCATGCTGATTCAGACCCCGTAGGCGGGTTTATTTTCCGCTGTCCTTACCGCATTCATAATTGATAGCAAACAAAACCTGAAAGTTAACCCCCAAGACCAAATGGTGTATTACCTCCAACAAAATGTCGCCCTCCTTGACCAGATCTCTAGGCAAATCTTCTCCATCGCTCCACAAGTCCCCATCCCTTCCACTGCGCCGCCCCAATTCCCTTCTTTCAAACCATCGGAAACCGACATCCGCGTGAATGTTTTCTGGTTCATGGCTCTCATCTTCAGTCTTGCCGCGGCCCTCCTCGCAATCCTCATTCAGCAATGGGTCCGCGATTATATGCACGTCTTCCAGCGGTACGGTGACCCTCTGAAGTGTGCACGAGTTCGACAATACTTGCACGACGGATTGGAAGGATGGCGTATGCTTGTTGTCGCAGAGGCAGTTCCTGGTTTCCTGCACGTGTCCCTCTTCCTCTTCTTCGCGGGGCTCTGCGTCTTTGTGCTGAACATCAACACGACGGTTGGTATCAGTACCACTGTTCCCATTGGCATTAGCGGCTTGCTGTATATCTTCGCTACGTTTATCCCCATCATTCATCCGCAGTCGCCATACCAGAATTCGTTCTCTGTCATCATCTGGTCTCTGAGGCAGACACTGGGTGGCAGGCAATACTGGGACAGGGGTCCTGACGGGGCAAGGAAACCTGTAAGCTGGAACATGGCTCAAGGACGGATGCAGCTTGCAATGGAAGAGACAGACAAGCGCAAGGGGCGAGATGAAGAGGCGATCCGATGGCTGATTGGCAATATGACGGAAGACGCCGAAATGGAATCATTCGTGATGGCAATTCCTGGCTCATTTAACGGTGAATGGGGCTTGGAGGTGTGGAAGAATATTTCGAACGCGATAGAAGACGAGAACACAGGCCGGCACGAACCTGCTGTGGCACCATCCACGGATACGAATACGAATACGAATACCCACACCGCCATTCCACTTGTCGACGATCCTCATACCGACCCCATGGCACTCATACGCAGGCCACATCTACCTATTGTCAGCCCGTATTCCACCACTGCACATATCCAAGGAGAGAATACCATGCGTGAGCTCAACATACGTGTTGCCCACCTGCTGGAGACCTGCAAGAACCGTGATGTTTTCGCCAGCGAAGATCTTTGGCGGAGGCGTACACGTGGATGTGTTGAAACCGTTGTGTCGCTCGTATGCTGCGCAGGTGCCAAGCTTGACCAGTTTGGAGCCATAGTTAAGCTGCTAGGGGATATCGGTGCTGATCAAAAAGTACGGGAATCATCCTCGATAGGAAAGGACCAGATGTTTGTGATGCGTTGGACTTGCCTTTCACTGGTGGCCATTCAACCAATTCTGGCATCCGACCAGGGCCTGCACTACCATGCGAGTCTGGCTATATCATCTCTCAGCGAGGTCCGCCATCACACCGGCGACGAACAAACCCCGATGCACATTATCGAGACTTTCTACAACGCATTGGAGTGCCTACGAGAATTATCTGGCGCCCTCCCCATTGTTGGAAATATGGAAAAAGAGGAAGCAAGAAATATCCTCTTTAACCAAAAATCTCTGATCTCAGAGCTGGAGCGCATTGACGCCCAAGACGTCGACAGTGCCGACGAGTGGATACGAGCCGTCCAACGTGACGTGGACAGAACCACTCATGGCATAATCTGCCAATTGCCAGGAATAAAATTCGACGACGCGGGCATAGAGCCGGTCTCTTTTAGCCAACTCAAGGAATTGTACCGCGATCGTCATAAATTCCCATTCATATTCCCTTCGCATAATCTCAGGAGAATTCGTAAAGTCACCCACACGTTCCGGAATATTCTTAATGGAGAGTGGGACAATGCTGCCTTCAAGGAAGTAACCAAGGACCTGCGAGAAATGTTCTTGTCCGTTGGGCTGGACAATCCGTTGCAACGAGAGGTCTGGCGCCTGCAAGATCTGCGTAATGGCGGCGGGCTTGGCTTCACAGTCGAGCTCTTTTTCCTCGCACTCCGGCAGCTGTTATCCATGTCTTCATCAAAGGAAACCCACTCTACGCTTCTCATCGGCACGTTTCGGGCCATTACATCGGACTGGAGCAAGTATAAAAATTCACTCGGAACGCAAAAGCTCCTTCTTGAGTGGGTGGTGTCGGACAATGGCATCATTTTTGACTCGACCGACGCCTACCCCGATCTTATCATTAAGGAGTTCTTGATATTATTGGCCAACGTCCTTAAGGGACAGGGAGGACCACATATCGACAAAATCAAGCAGCATCTTACCGAGGAGTTGAAGTCCTTTTTTATAAGTTCCACTCGTAAAGCGTTTTACAAGGAGGCGTTGAAAGTTATCACCCAGGCCGGGGTGGGGGCGCAGGAGTCGCCTTCGTAGCCTCCCAATTTATCGCACTGTACTCAGGACGTTCTGGGAGTATCTGTTGATCCTTTTTCATACGGCTACATTTCGGAACAACCTTCCTCATTGTACTATTCATTCATTTCCCACCGTATGGACATCTTCGCAAGATGCAGCAGGCGGAACAATTGAGTTCCGGGATGGTGCCTGATAGCGTACCCAGCATAGGCCTTCGGTTGTTCGAGCCCATTCATTCCATCTTTGTCAGCACCAAGCAGCAGTGACATGAGCGGCAGTAACAGCGATGCAGGACATATCTTCCTCAGGTTTATATCCTGTTGTGTCATTTGTGATTTACCCCGGGGAGACCGAGTAACCGAGACAATATAGTCATGGATGCTGCGCCCGAACGTACTCAAATGATGTTAAATCGATTTTTTTTAACTCGTCGTCCCATCGGAAGTCAACGTTCAGCGCTCAGCTCCAATGGTCAGTCCGACAAGACAAGGAACAAAAGGCAAAGTTATTACTAAATCCGTAAAAGTTGAGAGGCAAATTGCGACTCGTACAGCGACACAAATTCGGGTAAAAAAAACCCTTGCAAGCAAAGAAAAACAAATTTAGATACCATAGAGATTCACGTCATCACGGCGAGTCTTGGCGAAATGACCAGTGCAGTGACACGAACAGGTATTTAAATGGAGCACCTGACAGACAAGATGATGCGATAAGTTACCATTTAGTGAGGAAGGGGCGTGAGTGTGTCGACCAAGGGCGCTGCACTCAACTCTTTTTTACTTTCCGCCACTAACATTTGCCGTGAGTTTGAGGGCCCATCCTGCGAGACGACCTCACAGAGACAACATTTTTTCCTCTTCTCATTGGTTTCAGATGTGACGAATTGTCGGGATAAGGTGAAAAATTTGGTGAACCGGACCCAGGTCCGGTCCGGAGTTCGTGCTTTCGTTCTCACCTGACCATCCGACGACTACTACCCGAGCCTCAGGCTGCTACGCCGTCGCTCGTCCCCCCGGTCTTCCGCCTTTGTGTTTTCGCTCGCCATTCTCGTCTGTTTCAACCGACCGCCTTCGCTTCGCCAACATCAGCCGCCTTTCGCCTCGCCACCGCCTCAAGACAGCTTCGCCTTCCCCTCGCATCTCTCGCCCCTCCTGCATCGCCCTCTCCTCGCATCGTTCAACATCTTTCGCGGGTTCTCGTTCGTTCGGAATGGCGGCCTCTCTTCCTCAAGAACTACCTTCGAACTTACTTGCTAGGTCACTCCGACCCGGCTACTTACAGACAGGGAACAGATAGTATCGTATCGATGACTAAGAGAAAGGCACTGTCTTAACAGAATAAATGGGAGGAACCGAAGAAAGAACGTGATAAAGCGGCCACGTGTGGTGAATCTATACCTCGTGCCAGTGGAGCATTCGAGCCTCCCGGTATCGAAGTTGGCAAGGCATGTGTGCACCGCGCCGCAGGGGTCATGCCTCATTTAAGGATATGTGTAGTAGGCATGCATAGATAGGAGGGAGAATAGACGATGTTCTGTGTTGTGCTGCGCAGTCTAATATGTGTGCGGGTACATCCCTACAGAAAGGCTGTGCTATGATCACTGGGGACGCCACAACTCCGAGTCCGGGTGCGCGCACTAATACACCAACCCTTGTATCAGGTTGCCACCAGATCGGATCCTAACACCTCACCTCCTACACACTTGTATTCTACCATCTCCCATCTGCATCCATGAAACCTACTCTATCCTATCCTAACGACGACCTCGAGGCAGCGAGTATCGTTTTACGTCCTTCTGGTGCGCCCTCTATCATTCTCGCTCAATCCCCAGCGAGAAGTGCTAATCGTTGTCCCCGTCTGCTAGAGACAACGAACAACGCTACGCTGCCGGTGACTACCAGCCAAGCAGTGGACACTGTTCCACAGCCAGTTATCGCACACGGTGCAGGTGCGTTAGTATGTTTCCCTTGCGATCGGATCTCGGATCAAATAAACCACACAAACTCTTCTATTTATGAGTAGGACTGGGGGGAAGTGGCTCAGGAAATGCGCCAACACAAGCGGGACAAGGTGGGGTCCCCGTTAATGCACAAGCCCAGGAAAAACCAGAGGTGGACCCCGGGCCCCCAGGTGTGTATATGCTCCACGGCCGAGGTCTCTATGCGGTCTGATGCGAGCATAAATGACCAGCAACTACCTCAGCACCTGTTGGCAGCGGCCACCGCAATGACAGTTCCGAACCAGGACGTGAAGAAAAGCCCTCGATAGGGGACTTTGATGGCAGTGCTAATCCCCTCTGGGCGCTCTACGGAAAGGAGGCCAAAAGCAATGACGAGTCCCAAATTCAGTCACTGAAAGAGGATATGGATGGCGTCCTCATATTCGTACGTTCACTTTCCCCCCACATCTATAAGTCATGCTGATTCAGGACCCCGTAGGCGGGTTTATTTTCCGCTGTCCTTACCGCATTCATAATCGACAGCAAACAGAACCTGACAGTCAACCCCCAAGACCAAATGGTGTATTACCTCCAACAAAATGTCGCCCTCCTCGATCAGATCTCCAGGCAAATCTTCTCCGTCGCTCCACAAATCCCCATCCCTTCCACTCCGCCTCCATTCCCTTCTTTCAAACCATCTGAAACCGACGTCCGCGTGAACGTTTTCTGGTTCATGGCTCTCATCTTCAGTCTTGCCGCGGCCCTTCTCGCAATCCTCGTCCAGCAATGGGTTCGTGATTACATGCACGTCTTCCAGCGGTACGGTGACCCTCTGAAGTGTGCACGAGTTCGACAATACTTGCACGACGGATTGGAAGGATGGTACATGCCTGTTGTTGCAGAGGCAGTCCCTGGTTTCCTGCATGTGTCTCTCTTCCTCTTCTTCTTGGGGCTCTGCGACTTTGTACTGAACATCAACACGACGGTTGGTGTCACTACCACTGTTCCCATCGCCATTACCGGCTTTCTGTATATCTTCGCTACATTTATCCCCATCGTTCGTCCACAGTCGCCATACCAGACTTCGTTCTCCACCATCTTCTCCGTCATCATCTGGTATCCGAAGCAGAAGTGGGGTGGCACGCAACACCAGGACAGTGGTTCTGACGGGGCAAAGAAACCCGTGAGGTGGAACACGACTCAAGGACGGATGCAGCTTGCAATGAAAGAGACAGAAGAGCGCAAGGGGCGAGATGAAAATGCGATTCGATGGCTGATTGACAATATGACGGAAGACGCCGAAATGGAATCACTCGTCATGGCAATTCCTGGCTCATTCAACGGTAAATGGGCCATGGAGGTGTGGGAGAATGTCTCGAACCCCCTTGCCGATGGTCCTCATACCGGTCCCATGGCACTCCTACCCAGGCCTGATCCACCTAATGTCCGTCCGTATTCCGACACTGCACACAACCAAGAAGAGCATACCATGCATGGGCTCAACACACGTGTTGCCCACTTACTGGAGACCTGCAAGAACCGTGGTCGTTTCGCCAGCGAAGAACTATGGCGGAAGCGTACACGTGGATGTGTCGAGACCACCGTGTCGCTTGTACGCTGCGCGAGCACTGAGCTTGTCCAGTTTGGAGACATAGTTCAGCTACTAGGGGATATTGGTGTTGATCAAAAAGTACGGGAATTATCCTCCGAAGGAAAGGACCAGATGTTTGTGATGCGCTGGACTTGCCTTTCACTGGTGGCCATTCAACCAGTTCTGGCATCCGATCGGAAGCTGCACAACCATGCGAGTTGGGTCATATCATCTCTTACCGAGGACCAAGATCACACTAGCGAAAAACAAACCCATACGCGTACTATCGAGACTTTCCATAACGCATTGGAGGGGTTATCTGGCGCGCTCAACTTGGCTGGAAATGTAAAGGAAGCGGAAGCAAGAGAGATCCTCCGTAACAATGAATCTCTGATCTCAACGCTGGGAGGCATTGGTGATCAATACGACGACAGTGCCGATTGGTGGATACAAGCCATCCAACGTGAGGTGGTCAGAACTACTCATCGCATAATCTGCCAATTGCCAGGAATAAAATTCGACGACCCAGACAAAGAGTCCGTCCACCTTAGCCAACCCAAGGAATCATACCGCGATCGTCATAAATTCCAATTCATATCCCCCTCGCATCGTTTCAAGAGAATTAGCGAAGTCGCCCACACATTCCAGAATATTCTTGAAGGTCAGTGGAACAACGTTACCTTCAAGGAAGGAATCAAGGACCTGCAAGAAATGTTATCGCTCGTTCGGGATGATCCGTTGCGCCGAGAGAGAGAGGTCTGGCGCCTGCAAGATCTGCATGAAGGCGGCGGGCTTGGCTTCACAGTCGAGCTCTTTTTCCTCGCACTCAGGCAGCTGCTATCCACATCCTCATCAGAAGAATCCCACTCTGCGCTCCTCACCGGCACGTTTGAAGCCATTACATCCGACTGGAGGAAGTACAAAAATTCACTCGGAACGCAAAAGCTCCTTCTGGATTGGGTGGTGTCAGACAATGGCATCATTTTTAACGATACCGATACCTACCCTGGCCCTATCGTTGACGCGTTCTTAAGATTATTAGCCAACGTTCTTGAAGGACAGGGAGGATCACATATCGACGACATCGTGCAAGAGCTTGCCGAGAAGTCGCATTCTCCTTGGGTAATTCCCACGCGTCGAGCGTTTTACTCCAAGGTGTTGGGATATATCTCTCCGGCAGGGGCGCAGGGGCCGTCTTCGTGGTTTACGTAGACGGATTGTCCACGCGCGAGTTCGGGGAATGGGAAGGCGAGAACACGGATAGAACCAAGGCACGTCGATCCGAGAGCGTGCGATGGAGCAAATGTTGAAGCGGGCCGCGATTGTTAGTCGCTCTACCGCTGTGGAAGAGGGAAAGGATAGGAAAGAGAGAGTGCCACTTGGACGATAGCAAAACGCGAACAGAAGGGGGGAAAGCGCAACGCAAAACCGTGGCACGGCTGAGGTACTACTCGCCTCCTGCTCACGGTGCTGCGCGCGGGTCTTTATATTATGGCTGGTAGCTACTTACAGACTACTAGACTACTGTCCTTAGGAATGTAAAAGATGGCGTCCTGAAAACGAGCGCGCAATAACGAGGGTGAGGGCGAGGCAGTGAATGGGGAGGCGACGCGACGCGTGCGCACTGTCCTGTGGCATTGGTCGAATCGGGTGAGGCGGCCGGATGTGTCGAGCGAAGGTCGAATGAGGGCGTTCCAAGCCCAGTGCGCGTGCACGGGTTACAGTAGGTAGCCCCCGTATTTGTCGCGCTGTATTCTGTACGTTCTGCCAGTGGGTGTATCTGTTGAGACCTTTTGATATGGCTACATTTTAGAACAGGCCAAGATGGACGAATCTAGTTCTGCTCTCTCCTGCTCTCTCCGGGCGTTCCACTCTCATCTACACGTCCGATCCTCAACCTTAGACGAATTTCAACGCAAACGTTGCTCGGAGCTGATACCAGTAGCCATGTATACTTCTTATAGCACAATAAGTAGACCGAGGAGTTACTATGAATCAATCCGCGGGTGTATCTGACAAACTCAATAGTCTCGTACTATCCTAAATCCATCTTTTGTTGTCCACAGGACTATAGGGAGTTCAACGTTCAACTCCAAATAGGCGGGATAACAAGATGCGATAATCTAACACGTCACGTCTGCGAAAGGACCAAAGGCAATATGAGGTAACCCCGATGGAATGATGCCTGACAAAATCGGATCTGGCGCCACGTACTGTATGTACTCGCTGAGTCCACGCGCCAAAGTGGACTGAGGTGGTGGCGCCGCTGTTGCTGCATCACCGTGTATCAAAGGCCCCGAGCAGGTACGCAAGGTTTTTGGTGTGCAACTGACCGAGTCAAATAAGATGTCACCGTCAAACGTGGAGTGGAATCTCCCCGAGATGAATGGACCACTAGACGATACAATAAACAACCAACTCACCCATGGGCTTCACAGCGCACGAGCGAATGACTTAGACGGGTGTAGTGGGTATACAGGAATCGTGTACTCGATTATACTTCGAGAGAAGATCGGGATGTCAGTTAGCATGCGCAAGGAGATAAATACTCTGCTCGGAAACAAGCCAAACAAAGATAATAAATAGGGCCCAAAGCATGTAAAGATTCCGTGTGTAGTAGAGCAGCCCCAGATACATAGACAAACAAGGTGTGTAAAAAAGATATATGTACCAAAACAAAGTGAGACGAAAGGACAACGAGTGAGTGAGGGCGTGACAAAGGCGTCGTCAGGTGAGTTCGAAGTTATAAACCCCTCCTTTCCCCTAAGCAGCGAGGACAAATATAGCAGTGAGCAGCGAAAGCGCGCTTGTAACGACAGTGCCAGGGATGCCAAGCGGCGCTGCCCAGGCTACAATAGCATCGTCGTTCATCGTTAGACCGGAATGGGAAGAGGAGGGGGAACAACACTCACAAGCGCCACCAGGTCGAGGTGTACCAGTGCCAGTGGGCGAAGAGCCCGAGCGCGTACCCGTGCCCGTGCCCGAGCCCTTCGCCGAAGCGGTTGCGACAGATGGACTATTTGGATTGCCTACACCGAGTAATCATAGCGGTGAGGGAGGAGTCGGTGGGATGAGGCGAGAGTAGGAAAGAGTAGTCCGATGAGCAAGACGTATGGGAAACGAGACACAGGTCAGACCGTTAACAAAGTCAAAAAAATATAAGAGGAAGAAAGTTTGCGAACCCGATGCACCAGCAGCTGCTGCCGAGAGTTTTGCAAAGCCGACTGCGGGCGGGTCAGCACGGAAGACGGTATACACGTTTTTCTACGTTTGTTTAAGCAGCCATGTCAGGGCGGGCGAGGTGCGAGTTGTCAGCAAATGAAAACGCACGAGGAAAGTGTCGCCAACGATCCATGACGGGACACCTGACGACGGACTGATGTTCGTGCCCTGTTCGATATCGAAAATGGCGCCGACACACATGCCATCAGTGTTGGTGCCAAGGCTCAGATCAGCATTGCTGATAGGCCACGAGGGACCCCCAAACGACATCGAAACGTTCAACTTGGTGTCACATGCTGTGTGATGGAACAAAGGGATCAGATCCATGCAGGGCTTCTTGGCGTTGGAACACGCCAAGATAGGACGGATGGGAGTACGTACGGAAGGCCCAAAAGCCGGCCATTTGACCGCTGAGTGCTTGTGCATCAGGAATCGAGCTCCAGATAGCAGTGACAGCCGTAGTGGGCCCGCCGATAAGTGTTGTACCAGTGTCGATGGCCGATGACTTCCCAGTGCCGATGCTGACGCTCGCACCATTCACGGTGATATCTGACAAACGTGGTTTGCGTTAATCACACGACTGCACCACGAAAACACCAAGTGCATCACTCACCGGATATGGTCTGGAGCCAAAATGAGCCACCGGTCGCCGAAGATGTAAACGTCTGAAAGTCAGGGTCACCCTCGAAAAAGGTGCTGTTCGTTCCGCCAAGTGTGAACACTCCTCCAGGCTCTTCATCTCCAGCAGAGGCATCGTTGACAAAGCGTGTGATGAAGAAGGAAAATTCGGGATTTGTGAGTTCATTGGCGGTAAGGAGAGCTTGCCAGAAGGGTGGAGCAGCAGTGTTGGCAATGCCCTCAAATGCGAGACCCATAATACCGGACATTCTGCCATCGATCAGCCCAGAGGTTAACGAGTCGACAACAACTAAACCCTCAAGTTAGCACCACTGATGAAGGGAAAACCAATGACGATTGGAGGTAGAGAAAATAGCAAATGGGACGGCATGGCGACCAACAGACCATGCGGAACTTGTTGGCTGCAGGCGCCAAGCGGCTTGTCCTGCCGTGGTCCGCCTTGGCGCCGCGTGATTAAAATTGTGATCGACAGCCACCCTACCACAACGCTTCTTGGCGCTTATTGTACTCGCACACGCAACGAGGGAGCGCTGGGAAACGGCCCCCGTTTCCACACAACACAAGATCGAAGGAATTACCCACCAAAAGCCTGTGAATTAACGGTAAAAGGGCCCATCGAAACGGTGTCCTGAGCGAGGGTACCGTCGGCACTACCGGATCCATAACTCAAGGGAATATCTGTGGTTCCTTTCTTGAAAGAAGATGATTTTGTCGAGTCAAACAAGGGTGTATCCACCGAACAGCTGGTGCAGTCGGTGGTGGTGACCCAGAGGTCTGACGACCCCGTGTCGAGGACGACCTGCATGTTCTGGGCCCTGAGCGTAGCACAGCAACGGACCGAGTGAGATCGGAGAAGCAAAGGACATTCTCAGCGGTGGGGCACTCACGGAGTGCCGATGTCGACTTGGGCAAAGTACGACGTATCCTGGTTCTTTATTGCGCGACGCGACCATGAGACCGAATCCCAAGAAGCTCAGTTGTGTGGGAGAGAGACGTTACCTGATCGGTGATACCGATGTCCGCCGTTTGGGCCCTGCGGGACGGTCGGGGACCATACCCATACTTTTTCTTCAACCCTTCGACTGCCGCGCTTATATGTTCCGGGCTGATGTTGCCGCCGCGTGGTACATTGTGTCGGCGGACGACGGGGATGTGGAGGGGGTCACGACCCTGTGGGGGCGCTGCCGCCACGGAGTACGAGACGGAAAGAGCAAGAGCGACGATTATTGGAGATAACATAAGGTTAGTGTGGCTGGAGTGAGTGAGAGTGAGGAGAGGGGTGAGGAAAGCAGAAGGGAGCCAAGGGAGGGTGAGGGTGTTATTGGGCTTTTAGAGGGACGACTTTGTTCGCGCCGGCTTGTCAGGAACGGCAAGGCTAGGCCGAGCTAACCTTGACGAGAGGTAGAATGTTGAGTGGGTGATAAAAGAAAAGAATGGAATGATAAATAGTACAGGAGCGGAGACAAGAGGGAGGGATTAAAGGAAAGGGGGAAAGCACAGCTTTCTGTCTTTGTGAAATGCAACGGAGAGGCGGCTTGGCCATTGACTTGACAGCAAGGCTGCCCCTTATCCCCTTTTCGGGTTATACAATTTCCTCCCAATCAAGGCCCAGAAGGTCTTCTCGGCTTCCGCGCACGGCTGCTTCCAACGCCTCAGCCAATCCCCGCATTCCGTGCCTTTCTCCCTCGCCGATCCCGACCAGAGCTCGCTCCCCAATCTCGGAACCAATCTCTCCTCCACTACGCCCTACATCCCGCCGCGAAACGCCGAGAGCGATTTGCAGTGCCTCCTCCCGCTCCAATCCCCGCAGTCCATCGATCGTCCGCAGGACCTCTTTCAGTCTCGGGTGGGCCGTCAGCGCGGCACGGACCGCAGGCGATGTGGCTAGTTAGTTTTGAATTGAATTTTTGTTTGTTATCGCAACGGTCACGGCCGCCCATAATAAACAACACAATCAAATGTCTTATTTTAGAACGCCCCTGCCCAGCGAATTTAAAAAAAAAAAAAGGTTGGCGAACCAATGGCCTCATACTGTGCCAACTGCAGCGGCTTCGGATCGTCCCGTTTCAAGGGGTCCGGGTATGCGCTCTCTTCTGGCAAGTAGGGCCACTTGAGCGAAGTCAACGGTCGGAGGGGGACGTCCTTTGCAATATCGTCATCTAATTGCAAGCGTCAATGTTATCAGACGACACGTCACCTGCGTGCCCACAATTCCTCGTTGACAGGAGGAGAGCCACAGACCATCAGAGGAAAGTGGTTGCGGCCCATGGTCTCGGTCTTTTGAGACATCGTTTCGTTCTGCCTTTTTTAATTCGGAGCCACAGGATGTTTCTTTGGGAAAGTTTTTTAGTCCACCCAAGTCAGGCAAAAAAAAATTTCATTGTGGAGGCTGAGACAGATTCGAACCAACCTTTGTGCTGTTTGTAACACGGCACAGAGCAACTCGGCACCAACTCAGCAATCAACACCCCAAACAACCCCTTCGTGACTCACTATTCCACGAGGCAGCCACTCCCAGGACAGGTGTATCTGGCTTCCTTTTCGTCGCATATTTGACATCGAGCGCCAGTCTTTCTTGGCATGATGGTTGCAACGGTTACAGTACAGCGCGTGTCGTACAGCAGCAATTATTCGTGATAGTGAAGCGTGATGAATGTATGAGTCACTTTCAAGTTCACTCCAATTATTTGAGTGCGGTGGGAATGATGCGATGAGGCCCCACGCGGTAGTCGCCTTGAGAACGCGTTTTCTTATTTGATATGTCAGGCCCTCCCACCACGCATGTGATCGCACCATGCAAGTGCCAGAAAAAAAAGTCATGCCAACAGCATCTTTCCACTGCTAGAAGTGCAAGTCCCAAATATCACATTTATGGTCAGATTAGATATACTTTCCATAATCGAACTAGCGCAGCGATCAAAACGACAAGCAATGCGACCAAAACAGCGGGCGGAACAGCGGAACCCGATGATGAAACCACATGACCCCATCCACAGGACCCCATGATCCGTGAGTGGATCATTCCATGTCCTCGTCCGAGTCTGATATCGTCTCTTTGCTTATGCTAAAAGAAAAGGAAAGAATGGGCGCGCGCTCAGCACACCTGCAGGGATTTTGAGCCACGACAACGAGAGATAGAGAACTTACTATTGCTTTTTGCGGGGCGTGGCGGCCGTGGGCTCCTCGTCCTCTTCGCGCGCGACGCGTTTCCGAGTCGCCCCACGCTAATCATTAGTGAGCGTCCGCCGTAACCAAAAAAGTCAAAAAATGAAAATGAAAAGAGACGGCACCTTCTTGGTGGGCTTCTCGTCTTCCGCCCCCGAAAACAGCGCCCCGCCGTCCTCAGCGTCCGAAACCTGCGCACTGGCAGCAGCGCTCGGCGCCCCACTCCCCTTCTTCAACTTGCGCCGTTTCTTTTTCGGCTCGCCGCCACCGCCGCCACCGCCGCCAGCAGCCCCAGGCGTGCTCAAGCCCTCGTCGCCACTCGGCGCCTCCGACTTGACCTTCCGGCTCGCCGCTTTCCGCGCCTTGCGCTGCTCCCGCTCCTCGTCGCTCTCGTTCTTCACCAAGTCCGCGCTCCACTGCTGCGCCTCCTGCCGCGCGCGCGCACGCTCCGCCGCGAGCGCTTCGGCCTCGACTCTCAGCTGTGCCTCTCGTTGGCGCTGGTCAACGAACATCAGCCGTC
>Ga0307510_10000806_pt1 | contig 32588 bp, 40 predicted proteins | sample 12_EM_MG_FD_207224 | JGI IMG/M metagenome (GOLD analysis project Ga0307510, IMG submission 207224) | Populus trichocarpa ectomycorrhiza microbial communities from riparian zone in the Pacific Northwest, United States - 12_EM | ecosystem: Host-associated > Plants > Roots > Unclassified | place... | reverse complement strand
AGGAGTGGCGCCAGTGGGGTCGAAAGAATGAGAAAATGTAAGTGAGGTTATCATTGGGAAGAATGTGGATTGTGACATCTCTGTCAACCATCTTAGATGGAAGGATATGGGGGGCTGTTGAGTGAGTCAGTGCCTCTAGACGGTAGTAGCGGGAGGGTGAGAAAAACAAGGAGGTAGGATACCGGTGGTTAGGGGAATTTATACTGTATTGCAGCAAGCCCGCCAGACCGACCCGAAGAAATAGGGTTCTGTTTGGGGCCCCTAAAGTCTTGCCTCTTGCCTAAAGTACACAGCACACCGGGGCTCCAGCGTGTCCCATTCGACCCCGCTTGCCTCGGAAACCCCCTGGCCTTAAGCCAACTCCTCAAGTCTGCAGATCGGGTCTGTAGACTGTGGTGCCTCAGGCGAAGCGCCTTCAATTTGGCAGGCCATCCAAAGCCATGACATACCATTTCTTTTGAACTTTTGCTGATGAGGCATGTGCGATATCGGCCGGTGAGAGGGTCGAGACCGTAGATAATACCCAGGTGCTCTTGAAAGGTATAGATCCGAGAGCTCCGTGCGAATCTCCGAACGGTAAGTACTTTCCCCTTTGCCCTAGCCCAAGCCCTAGTCCCCTGTTAATACGGCGCCTTGGCCGGCCATCCACCATTTTCACGAGATGTGAGACGTGAGTGCGCACGATGACTGAGTAGGTATTGCGAGTATATGCGGCAGCCTCGGAAACGAGCCTCAGGCTACTGTAGTCTCTGAGCGGCCTCACGGCCCTCGTCACGCCTGGACTGCCGACCACGTGACGTCCTTCCCGCCTCGACCAAACTCCAATTGCAACCCTCTTCGTCCTGGATGCATGGCCTCTCGCCTGCTCGCACCCCGCCTCATTTGCCTCACCTCCAGCCCTTCGTCATCAACCCTCGCTGCCACATGATCGATACTTCCCTCTAACAAAACAGGATTCGCACCTCGTCTCGGGACTCTCGGCCCTCGTCGCATCTTCATATCGAACGTGGTGGCACTGTCTATGCTGGCCGCCCTCGCAGCCCTGATCCCCACCAAGTTCACAAGGCCCACATCGATAAGAGATTCAGAGATTACAATGCCTAACAATATCCCCTATGTGAATGGTAGCCACACATGGATTCATTCTAGTTTGCGTACTACTTAGTATTTTCCGTCATCTTTGTATGACACCTTGATTTCTCCTGTAATAATCTTACCAATGCATATGGCGGTTGTATAAAGGACCTGTCTAGTAGGTTGCTTGTCAGCGGTCATAGATTCTGTTTTGTTCTTGAAGCTTGAACCTGACGTAAGACGGATAAAAATCAACCAGATCACGTGAACGCTAAACCATCCTCGCCCCACCGCGACTGACGGAATTCAGACTGTCTGGAATGCCGTACCCCGCGTCGAATTTCTCTCGTTCCAGCAGGAACCAATGCCCCATCATATGTCTCTCCTGTCGTCGGTTTAAATAACGCGCTCACTTTCCTGCGGGTTTTTGGCTGTCCAAGCATATCTCCTCGCCACCAAGAAAAAACGCCCCTTCCCCTTTTCTTGACCACTCTTCCCCATGTCAGACGACGTCGAAAACCAGCGGATCACCATCGTACCGATTGGGAACCGCCACCGTGACCATGGGGGCGACACCACGCTCACGGTACACAGGACACTCTCGATACATACGCCGGCCCTCAGCGCGTCTTCCCATCGAGTTCCGCACGCTGAGCTTGGCATTTGGAACGCACCAAAAAGTCGGACCACAGCAGAAACGGGTCCAAAGGCGCAGTCAAAGGTCAGCCCCTCGCTCATCTCATCTTCCCCCTTGTCCAACCGAAGTACCGAAAACATGCTGACCCTCCCCCGTTCCGTCCCGTTAGACCTGTCCGAACTCGATTGACATGACGTGTCTAATGATGAGGCGCTCCGATGTCGTCTGGCCGTAGCGCCGAAGACCAGCCCCGAGCATGCGCAGGCACAGCGCCGTCACGGTGCGGCCCAGTTCGGTACGAACCGGCTCTCGCCCCCGCCAAGCCGGACTCTACGCAAGGTCCTCGGCTGGGTATTCGTCGGCTTTGGCAGCCTACTGCTAGCCGCCAGCGTCGTCTGTTTCATTGCCTGGTACGTGCCTCTCGCATATTTCCTTCTATTCTCTTCTTTCGAGGGCCTTTGAGTTCTGAACGACTCATGAAACCTGGCTCACAGGAAGCCTCCGGGGAACTCTCACCCGCAAGCGTCTGACCTCGCCCTTGCCGTCGTCCTTCTAGTCGTCGTCGTCCTCCAGGCGGTCTTCAATGCGTGGCAAGTCTTCGACGTCCCGTGTCATGGCGACATGCTCCCCGACGATGTTGTTGCCCTCCGCGATGGCGTTCAGACGACCCTTCCTGCTACTTTGCTCGTCCCTGGAGACCTCGTCCAAATATCTAGGGGCTAGAAGGTGCCCGCAGACGTCAAGTTGATTGACATCTCGGGTGATCTGAGGTTCGATAGAAGCGTGCTCACAGGAGGTGTGTGTCACAAAGCGTACACAACCCTACTTTTTTGTTCCTTCCCCCTAACGCTAGTTGGCGTTATTGTAGAGTCGCTGAACGCTTGGAAAAGACACATGACAGCATCCCCGGGGTATGCGACGCTTCGGCCCGGCTCCTTGCGCCTCAATACCCACTTCTTCCTTCTGAGGCGCTGCTCTTCAGACAAGGAACTTTGCACTTCAAGGGACGCTGTGCGTCTGCGGATCCGGTCGCGGCGTTGTCTTCAAAATTACGATCCACTCCAATGACTGTTGCTTCCCTATTCCGACACGAGCATCAGGCCGCCTAAAAACCTTCACTGGCCCGTGCTCAGAGGCAGAGGTCCTACCGCTGCCTTGAAAGAGTTTCTTCCTCGAATGATCTTCTTGAGAACCTGAACTCGTCTACTTCTTCGAGACGCTTTCCCCAGCCTCTGCCTTCTGCAAATCACGGACTCAGAAGATAAATTCGCGTTCGACAGTGGTCTGAGTGGTCTCCTGGTGGTTTTCGGTCATCCGGGGTGATTAGCTGTCATGCTGCTCGTGTAACATCCAGTTGGTTCTCTCTCCACCCTGTATAACTGTGTAGTCCTGCGCTGTCATGAATGTTGTCCTCTCTGTGCGGTACAACTTTCCAAAACTCAATCGTGCCAACACTTATCCTTGCGATGAAGCAACAGGTCAATGACGGGCGTCTTTTCGGTAATTGAAGTGATGCATATTCGGTGCGTAAAGTCACGGTTTCGTTCAGCTGCCTGTGCTTGCCTCCCGGTCACAAGCATTGGGAGGAGACTCATCACATCGCAAAGCGGGCTCAGGTGGTGCTGTCACCGGTAGAACGTCCATCTGACCGCGAACCCGATTTTACCAAATACTAATGACGAGAATTCTAGCGTCCGCACCTTTCCCTGGTTTGTTAGGATGACCACACGCTCGACCGCCTCACCACCAACGCATCGTGCATTCCTGAACCCTGAAAGAGGCGGCTCTGGACTGGATCCACCTGCTGCACCTCCATAAATCAGTTCGTCCGCAACAAGGGCCAACGTCGGTGGTGTCATAAATAGTTTCCTATTTATACATACGTTACACAAAGGACCATGAGAACGTACGAGTATACTACGTCAAGTCTTCAATTGTCTCGGTGAGTGCGCCCTCGTGAGTCGTCACTAACCAAAAGAACCCGAACCAAAAAAAACAATAGTTTGTGCAAACCCGAGCCCCACGACGGCTCGAAGGACGAAGATCGAACAGAGGGCTGGACCTCGACTATATTGGAGTATAACCTGGTGGCGGCGAGGCTTGCCTGTTGATCGCGGTGTCCTGGATGTCTTTGTACGGGTCGAAGGTTGCTTGGGCGGAGATCTCTGGTGCACACGGAGCTCCTTGTGGTACGAGAAACGCGATGGTGCCACTCGGATTCTAGGGGCGTGAAGATAAAAGTAACGTGAACGACAAGGACGGATTGGAAAAACTCGCACACAGGTCCTCAAGGAGGTCATGGATACCCTGAGCGGCGACGGAGATGTAACAGTCCCATCATACGACAACGCCACCATTCCTCCGGCTTCGGTGTGTGCCTGTGACGAACTGTCCAATGCGACCGTGGGCCAACCGGGAACCAGCGCGGCGTCTGCAGACGATGCGGGGGACGCCGCGTTCCTACGTTTCCGCCGCAAGTTGAAGTAGATCCCAAGAGCGACGATGATGGCGAGTAGTATGATACCGCCGAGAACCCCGCCCACGATGGCGACCATATTCGAACGACTGCCCCCGCCGGAGGGTGAGGACGCACCTGCGGGCAGAGACGAGGGGCTGCTCTGGGACGAAATGGGGGAATTGGAACTGATGGTCGACCCTGCCGTGGGGGTCGAAGAGGTGCTTGTGGAGCTTGAGCTTGAGCCATTGGTCGTCTCGCCTGGTCCTATCTCTGGGCTGTCTGATGAACGTACGTGTGAAGCAGCCGAAAAGGAAGGCGGAGAAGAGGATCCCTACCACCGACATACATCGACCGGGTGGGGTCCCAATCGTTCTCTTGCTGACATGTGCCACTAGTTGGTATCAGAGAAAAAAGTAGGCGCGATAGCGACGAACTGTGACGTGGAGGAGAACCCACTGAGGTAGCCGTGTTCCGTCGGGGACAGGGTTGGGGAAGCTGTGGGTCGATTACCGCATCAATGTGAAAGCGCCGAATGCCCCAAATTCTTTTCTGATGAGGGAAACTCACGTCGAAGGAGGCATGGTTTTTGTGCAGTTGGCTTTCCATTGGGACCACCTAACGGCAGATACGTAAAACGAGGTTCAACGAAGACACGATGAGATCGCACGGGATGCATGTTTCTCCCTGGCAACAGTTGCATGCGCTCATGAGGGAATATACCACAGTATTGCACATGCACAAGTCAGACTTGTCGTCGGTGCTCGGTCCTGGATACACGGGTCCCGTAGGGAGGGGCGCAACAGTAAACGCATCAAAGAATAAGGTTATCAGATATCATCGTGGCAATGCTCCTATATGCGGGGTGAACACTCACAGCCTCCGTTCCATGTCGATTGGAGGTATGCAGCGACCGTACACGGCGTTTGATTGAGAGAGTTAAACGTCTAGACGGGCCCCTTCAGCTGGATCGGACATAGTTCATGGTCGCATACCCGTCCCACTCCGACAAAGTGGAGTCCGCAGCAGCGATCTGGGCAACAGCAGAGCCGGAAAAGAGCAACAAGGTCGTGAATGCGGCGAGCATGAGTACTGACATCGGTGGGAGCAGACAGATGGCCGGGTAGAGTGGGCGTTACGGGACTGGGGGAACTGTATTGGCCCGGCTCCCTTTGGTTTCGATCGCCTCCTTGTGTCCGTGTTTTCCACGCCGCACGTCAACGTCAAGACTGTCATGATTCGCCACCGACGCCTCCCCTTGAGCCCCAGACTCGCCATGAGGCGTTCAAAAAGCGTGCGTCTGCTCTCGAAGCCTCTTAGATGCTTCTGTCTGTCAGTGTCTATGTCTTCCTCTCACTATGGAGTAACTATGAGGGGTGGTCACCCCGGATGGGAAAGACAGGTCGTTGAACAATATGGAGGATGCGGGACATCTCTGATATCTGATTACTGTGACTGACACATATTTGAAATGACATTTGACGTGGGCGGGCTTTCTTTCCTTAGAAGATGCCGCTAGACTACTTTAGGTTTCGGCTTGCCTTATTTCTCTAGTCCTCCTTCCTTTTTCGTCATGCACATCTTGCGTCTCCCCCGTATGACACCTTTCATCCCACTCACCGTACCCACCTTTGTCTCCCGGAACGACTGTGCTGTTACGTTTCTGATTAATCAATGTTTTCAGGTGGTCCCGACATGTATCAGTTGTCCTGCAAAGTATGCGGATTTCCCCTTGCCGTATTCTTGAAAGGATTCGCGTGAGCGCTTAAGGGTTTGTCTTGCACTCTTCGCTTTATCAAGCTAAATCGAGCTTCGACGCTGTGCCTGACTCGCAGAGCTTTACCCAGCGCTTAGTCTATCGCAGGGAAGATCTCGCCTCGCCTGAGTCGCGTGGCGCCCTTGCTCCGCATGCCACTTGGCTTTTCCCTTTCGCGCCGGCGGCTGCTGCCTTCTCGGAAGCTCCTCGCATCCCCTGCTTGTCTTTAACCTGTATTACGATTACCCACTAGTTCCCCTCCGCTGTCTCGGTCGGACTAAGGTATTAGGTGGCGCGGAGCCTGCACGTTACCGCCACTGCCACTTGACGGGCGCTGTCCTAACTCCAAGATATCTACGCCACTGTCCCTGATCTGTGCTACTACTAACGACTGCACACCTGGCCTCTCCACATCGTGCATCCCCGGACCCTGAATGACGTGGCACTGGTCTGCATCTGCGTCCGAGTCCCTCCTTTGACGATAGCCGCACCTTTATATCTAAGATCGTTCACAACAAGACTCGGTGGTGCAATGGATGTTCGTTTATTGTAAATACTACGAAGGATACACTAATTGTACAGCAAGGTCATCCATTGGTCTGGTGGGCATGCGTTCGTGACTAATCAAAGAAGAAAAAAAGCGCTACTGTAAGTGCGACCCCCACAACAGCTCCGGGGTAAACCTCGAAGGGTGAAAATCAGACAATAGGTAGACCACTATATCCTCCCAGTGGTCGCGAGGCTCGGGTATTGGGCAGAATGTTTTCTGCGCCTGTCTGTCCGAAAATCACTTTGGGAGCGACGGTCGGGGAATACGATTCATCTTGGGGCTCGGGCAATGTGGGCATGCCCCCACGAGTTCGTTGCCGAGACACTTGCGCTTGCACGTCCGTTTGTCTGGAGGTGTTTCCGGAGCCTTGGTACTGCCCGAAACTTTCTTGGGAAACGCTCCTGGCATACAGATCGTATCGTGGATCGGGAGATGTGGGCTGGCCGTTCTGTCCTTGCGACCACGGGGCATGCGCGTTGGCCAGCGCGGGCGGGTTCATGTTCTCGGTGCCTTGGTACTGTCCATATGCTGCCCGGGGAGAGACGCTCTTGGGATACTGATCGTCTTGGGGCTCGGGCAGCGTTGCTGCGTTATTCGGATTCTAAGAGCCCAAGAAAAAGAATGAACCAGCGCGAACGCAACGAAGGCACGAAAAAACACGTACATAGACCTTCATTGGAGATGTGGGCAAGACGGGCATCGTTGACAAGTCAAGAGTCCCTCCGTCTGACGGCCCCTTCATGAATTCCTTGTTTGGTTGCAGTTGGGCGTTCATTACCCTCTGGACCCCGGCTTCATTCGATGCAGGGTCGATTATGAACCCTGCAGACGGCGCCCTCCTACCGCGCCCTCGCAGGTAGTAAAACGCAAAAGCAGCAAGGGCGACTATTGCGATAGCAGCAATGACACCGCCTGCGATGGCGCCCTTGTTTGGACCACTGCTTTTATAAGTGCGTGATGCCCGTGACAAGATCGTGCGTGCTGAAAGGATCGTCATCGAGAGAGCAGGGAGGGCGATGGCATGCGGGAAAGCTGGGAAGGCCAGGACCGGAAGCATGTTGTGGTTTTAAGAAGAAAATTTGCTCTAGCACCTGCGCCGCGCAGTTGACGTTTACACAGTCTGGACTCGCTGTCAGAAGTAGCGCTTGCGTCTGGTTCATCCCAGGCTCCGTCGATTGAGGCTTGGCGTCGTAGCCACAAGGTAGGTACACTTTCTCGTGCTCTCCTTTTACAATACGCGTGACATAGTGTGAGCCGAGAGTGATGGACCCTCCCGATGCACTCAGATTTATTAATTATGTCTTCTGGGGTTTACGATCTTGCCCCCGAGTATCGGATTCGGAAGTGCGAGTCTCGGCGGAGAGAGATAAGCCACGAACTTCCCGATTTAGATTGATTGCGCGCGCGTCGCCTGACTTGTGTCAGAGTCCCCGCGTCTGATAAACGAGACATTTTGTATGCTTGGCAGGAGGGAAATCCGAGTCGGTCGCTGTTGCCCGTCTCGACAATTGAAAATGGAGGAATGCTCCATCCCCGGATTGACAAGATGAAACCGATCCCTTGCCGACACCACACAATGGCCCGGAACCCCGAGGGCGTGTGTGCCTGGCAAGCTTGTCAACCTCGGCACGGAGCTGCACGGAGCTGTCTCGTGCTCTGCAGTTAGCCGATGGGGCATCAATGACCCGGGGTCGGCCTCGGCCGGCTGAAGGGGCTCGAATGTTACTGCCAATCGACTCCCGCCGGGATGTACATCAAATCCTTGTCTGTATCGAACACTACACCTTCTGCGGAGATGCGACGAAGATTGTCGCTGTCACTAGGCACGCAGCGACTGCTATGGAGGGAAGTAGTGGGTACCGGGCTCACTCGGCATATCCAGCTCCCTGGCTCGAGTGGCCGAACTTTCAACTTTCGACCCTAAATGAAAGGTTACCGGTTATCTCCGGGATCATCAACATCGTCGTTTTCGTGATCTATTTTTCCCCGTGCCTCCACTTTCTCCGATTATAGCCATAGTCACTCTCGGGGACCGGCGATGATGCACAAGCACATAACGTCCAAACAGTGGCCCGAACTTCGGGACGGGATACAGTATCACATTGACTCACACATACGCATGTGAGTCCTCATCTCGTGTATGATAACCTCCAAGAGCCGAGTTTCGGCATCTGCCTGCATTACCCTTGGCGGTATGGTGCAGTCTGTGACTACAGTACACCACTTCCGATGCACGCATTGAACCCACACTTCGCTTCTTCATCATTCAAGGATCTGGCACACATTTGACCCAGAAATGAGGTTGGTACCGGTCTGTATCCATGTTTCTCTGCCACTGCCAGATGGTTGTCCTGACGCATCTTTTGTAAAATAATGTGACGGATGGTCCGATCGTTGTAAATCTTACACAGGAAAGTACTACTACGTGACAGAGACTCATTTTCTGGTGGGTATGACCTCCGCGACAACCGAACAAAGCAGAAAAACTCGTTCTGCTACTAGTACAAACGCGCCCTGAGACGGCTCCACAGTGAAGCCTAAGGGATGAAGATCAGACATCGGGAAGATTGCCATATCGTTGTTGTCGCGAGACATGTGTGTTAGCGAGGGTATATCCTGTCGCCGGGTACTGCCCAAGAAGTGCTTGAACAGAGAAGTGCGGAGCGCTTGGATCTTGAGGCTCGGGCAACGTGGCGGCATTATTTGGGTTCTGGGAATACAAGACAAGAAAACATGAACAAGAACGTAGGCGACGAAGGCACGAATTCACTTACATAGACCATCATTGGGGCTGTGGGCGAGTCGGGCGTCGTTGATGATCCCAGAGTCACGATGTCTGATGGTACATTTCTGGCATGGGTCATTGGCTGCGATGCACCGCCAACTACGAACGGGGCAGTTTTTTCAGTTGTAACGGTAACCGTGTCAGATGACGCCCTCGCACGCTGCCGTCGCAGGAAGAAAATCACGACAACAGCGAGGGCGATTACTGCGATACCACCAACGGCCCCGGCAACGATGGCGCCGGTATTCGGACTACCACTCCCAGAGGGTGATGGCGTGGTAGTGGGATTTGGAGAGGTGCTTGTTGCCGGGGGAGCAGTGGAGGAGCTTGAGGCGCTGATTAATTCGCCAGGAAATATCTCGGGACTGTCTAGAAATGCAGATGTGACGCGGAAAACGAGGATGAAGGGGAGAATCTACCACCGGCTGTTCTCGACTTGTTGGGGTTCCAATTATTTTCGAGCTGGCTCGCACCGTTAGTTCATGTCAGGAAAAAATAGATAGAAACAAACGGTGATGTCAAGGAGAGCCCAGCGGGGCACACGTATGCCATCGGGTATTGGGTTGGGGAAGCTGTGGGCAAATTACTTCGTCAATGGGCCAAATCATGTGTCGCAACGGGAAGCCCACGTCGAAGGGGGCAAAATTTGAGTACAGTTGAAAACCCAAACAGGCCATCTGGTGGCAGATAGATAAAAAGGTATTCAGAACGACAAGATTGACCGTACGTGGGCCATGGATCTCCTTGGCATGCATCACATGCACTTAATAGGGAATACACCACAGTGTTGCACAGGCACAAGTCGGTTCTCCAATATTCGTCAGGACCGCCGTAGTAATATCCCGTGGGAAGTGGTTGCAAGCTCCACGCTGCAGAGGATGAGAGTGCAATGCCCATACATGCAAGCCAGATACCCACCGCCCTTATTGCAGGTAGCTTCCAAGTATGCGGCAACTGCACATGGATTTTGATTGAGGGTGTTGTATGACTGGACGAGCCCGTCAGTTGTGGACAGTGGAGCTGAAAACAGACATTGAAGCTTCATACCCAGGTGAACCCCGTAGTGGTACAATCCGGATAAAAGATCTGGGACAAAACAGAGCCAGAGAAGAGAGGTATGATCGTGAGTGCAGCGAGGATGGACATTTGAGGGAGCGAGAATGTGGTGGAACGAGGGGGAGATTGGGTCACCCGGCATCAGACGCATGCTGTAACTATAAGGAAAAAGATGATAATCCTAGGATCGGATGCTTCTTGCCAAGTTGATCTCAAACAACCACAATGTCACTTCTTCACACGCACTTCCACGGGGCCGGATTTCACAACGCGTTCCTAACGCAAGGGAACGATGCTCAATGTATAAAGCGTGCCAGTGGATGCTAGAAAGCTGAGTTCAGGGCACGTATCAGGCCTCAGAAAAGTCAGAATATGTGTGTAAAGTTGTAAATATGGGAACTGCGGTATGTTGACAGAGGACAAGACTACTATTCACCTTAGAACGTGTGGTAAACACGGGAAGTGAAAGTACACAAGTCAACTACGTACTATATAAAGAATGCCTAGTGTGTCCATTCGCCAAAGAATGCATGCTGAAACATGCCAAATGTAGTAAGCTAATGAGTGTAAGTGGTACATTTAATCGATCCACTCGCACGCGCCATCCGCTACACTCCCCTTCATTTCGCAGACAGCCTAGGAGCTACAGCGAAATTCTCCTTCGCAAAAAAAAGGGGTGCAAAGGACCAAGCACAGTATCCAGGTGTCAATCATGAATTAATCTGATGACTCTAGTGGTTTGCGCCGACTTTTGCTGCGGGTTCGCGGCATCCGGGCATCAATCAGTCCAATGCGCACTCCCTCGAATTGGCATTTGCCAATAAATCGGATATGTCCAGCTGCGGCTGCGCATTGAGCTGTGAATGATGCACGTGATGACCATGTGAGTCATGTGACGCGGGTGCGACGGCCACCGAACGGCCGCGTTGCAATGCCGCCTTGTTGCACTCTGCCTCGACATCTCGCAGGACGACGCCACGCCCTCTGTATGGGCCTCGAAACGAAAATAACACGAGTTCTTGACGGTGGGACGGGATGATGGAGTATGGGGGAAAGGTGCGTGGTAGTTTCTCATGATGGCGGTGCTGCCTTCTGATAGGTTCTGATGTGGCACTGCGGCCAGGTGTGACGGTGTGTTTTGTTTCTGCTGCGGGCATCGATGCCCGCCGCATCGTTTTTGTTAGCCTCAACAGGCCTCTTCGACTGGAAAGTCCTTTCGCCAGGTGGTCTCCCTCCAGGGCCCCAAGTGGCTAGGGCACCCTCATTCGGGTCCGTCATTCTCTATTCCCCCTTCCACTTACCTTCCAATGATTGCGGACATCGCCACCCCTTGAGTGGCATACGGTAGCAGCGCCAAATGACTGTGGTCATACCCCATACTCCCGCTAGGCAACGTTGATGTTATATTCGTGTAGCGTGTCCTCTCACGATAAACCGCAAATTCTAAATCATCAATATCTCGAAAAGTCATGGGCATCCCTGACTATATTACCCCACTTTACCTGCACGATAACAGAAATCCGTCTTCCGGCCTCTTTGCAGACATGGTGACTGATGATCCTGGCAGTTATGGGTAAGAGATGGGCTGACGTCAGCAGGGTTTGTCTCCGCAGCTGCGAAAGTATTGAATCCAGAAAATTGAGGAATCACTTCTATGGTCTTGGAAACAGGAAACTGCGTGATGGAGAACGGTAGTATGACATACTAGCAGCGTTCGCATAGTTATCATGATTCATTTTGTCGACGAGACCGCTCTGATAATCCAATTGTCTGAATTTATACAGACTAGATGACGAGCAACGACATGAGCAATATTAATGACCTGTCGTGTGCGCACCGTACATCATGCTCATCGCTGATAACGAATCGTTTGTCCCCTTCATACATTGCCTTACTCGCAACGAGAGTTGTATCTGGCTTAGCCACTCCCCTCTTGAAGTTATACGCCAGAATAGTGAAGTACAGCAGCATCGAGGCTATTCTACCAGTACACCATAAAAATGACATCAATTGTTACAGTGAGTATGCGTGTGTGGCTACTAAATATGAAAAGAATGTCGTTCTGCATACGCGAACACTGCTACGAGTCCGAGTCAAGAGCAAACCCAAAAGGTGATAATCAGACAGTTGGTAGGCCATGATAACCTTGTGGCCGCGTGACCTGCATGTTGGCCAGCGTGTTTCCTGTGCCCGGTTGCGGTCCATAAATTGCAAGGGGAGAGGCGCTCGGGGTATAGGAAGCTGTCTGGAGGTTTGGAAACGTCGTTGGGTCGTTCGGGTTCTGGGAGGATAGAAAGAATTTGCATGAAGAAGCACGAACTGAACGCAAAGAAGGGACGAAAGTACGTACATACATCCTCATGGATGAGGCGGGCACCGATGATGAGGTATGATGACCGTCAGATGATGGTCCCTTCATAGATTCCCTCTGTGGTTGTGGTTCCCCGCTGAATACAAATGGGTCATCATCCGCTCCGAACGAGGAAGGCGGCGCGGCATACTGCGGCCTCGTGCGCCGCCGTCGCAGGTAGAAAAACCCAAGGACAGCAACGGCGACTACCGCTATACCAGCAACGACGCCCCCCACGACGGGACCCGTATTCGAACTCCTTCCCCTTGATTCCGGGGAAGCTGTGGGCGTAGGAGAGGTACTTCTTGTAGCGCCTGCGGGCCGGGTAGAGGTGCTTGAGGTGCCGACAAGCGCTCCAGCAGGTATCTCCGGAGTGTCTGAAAAATACAGGTTTCTAGCTGTTCAAGAAAACCGGAGTGGATAATTCCTACCACCAGTGGTCTGCGATTTGTTGGGGCTCCAACTATTCTCAAGCTAGCGTGTGCCGTCAGTTCGTATCGAATATACAATGAATAGTAACGAACCGTGACGTCGAGGAGAGCCCACTGAGGTAAACTTGTTCCATCTGGCACAGGGTTTGGGAAGCTGCCCGCCGATCGACCCTTCAATTTCAATCCTTTATATCCCCATTTTGCAACAAGAAGCTCACCCCGAAGTCTGGAACACTTTTGTGCAGTTGGTCACCCATTCGGACCATCTAATGACAGATGCATAAAAATGGAGATCAGAAGAGGATATATATCGTACGTGATCCATTCTGCGTCCTGGCATGCCGCACATGCGCTCACGAGGGAATAAGCAACGGTGCTGCACTTGCACATGTTGGAATTGTCAACACCGCTTGGACCGAAGTACTCTTCTCCCGGCAATAGGGGATCGACGGTAAAAACTGTCAAAAGATGAGACGGCCACGTTCTCACACCCAAGGCGAACACTCACCACCCTGGTTGCAAGTCCCTTCCATATATGCGGCGACCTCACACGGATTTTGATTGAGCGAATTATATGCCTGGGCAAGCCCATCAGCTGTCGAATGTGATTCAGACAAGGGGTAATTGTGGTCGATACCCAGTTATACGTTGATGTGGTGCATGGTGCGTAAGAGATCTGGGAAACGGCAGATCCAGAGAAGAGAAACAAGGTCGCAAGGACGGCGAGGACGGTCATTTGAGGCCCCATTGGGAGAGCAGTGAGCAGGAAGGTGGTGGGAGTAGGGTAAATCTGTGCACGCAGGCACCAGGCGCATGTCGTTATTATAAGGAAAGTCTGTGTTACATGCGCGGTGAACGTTTTATGTTATATTGCTGACTTGCCGTCGGCATCCGTCATGACAGCGCCCGGGCTTGTCGCCGGTTGTCCCCCCTCGCCTTTGACTTTGTGGCCATAAACGACGACACACATACATGTACTGATACTTGCATTTCCCATAAGTACAAGTAGAAAAGTGGGAACCGAGAGACATCGCAAGGTGCACGTTCCAATGGGCGCAGGGTCGGGAGTCTTGTGACTCAGATCTCGGACTTTGCTGTGTAATCATCGCAATTATGGGCGGCTTTGCCATGTGCACCAGATAAGATCACGTGGCTACACAGCCTACACTCTTTGGGTAGCGTATGAATGTGGTAAGCGTGGTACGCCCTCATTGCATATGAACCAAAAACCAAAACAAATAGGAAGAACGTCTGACGTATGTGTGGAAGGAGGGCTCAAACGGACGCTGTCAATGGGTGCGGTGCCCTTACCAGCGTGGCGTAGCCCGTCTCAACATTTGGACGTGAAGGGACAGTGACTTCACCGTTTCACCCTCTGATGGACGAGGCGATGCAGACTCGGAGGCTGCCGGCCACTGCCGGCCCTTGAGGGGCGGGCGCAAAAGTTTTGATGCCAAGCCATTGCCAAGCCAACACCCTTCTTGTTCCTGACCCCTTCACGACGCCGCGTGGCATACAATTAGGAGGCGGCTAATCGATAATCAATAGGCCACGGGTCATGACCCAATGCTAAAGTGTTCCTCAATTGTCTGTTCAGGCACCAGGCAGACAAATTGTAATCGCTGCTTGCTGGCGTTCAGCTCGCCCAAAGTCCCTATCTGTCGTATTCGTTGCGTGTATCTGCGATCTCAGACAGCAAACTGAAATTTCGCCATTGTGCTCGCTCACGAGTGACAGCATCATCCGGGATTCCGGTCGTTTGTGCCAGCCTACTGGGCAGGTTGCGCGAAACTAAAGTTCATGGTTGACATAATCATATTCGGCATGATCCGAAATCACTCTGATTGGCTATACACATCTACAAGAATTTGTATGCTACACTACTAGGATAAGGCGTAACCTGCCCAGTTGGCTGGTTAGGAGCCTGGGTGTGCATCATCATCTGTAATGATCACGTAATCTGTCTTTTCCATCTCTTTTGACCTGTGACTTCGTTTTCCCCGATTATAGACTGAAATTTATTCTATTCTGGAATTCTTAGGATTGGACTGGTCGTACACCTGAGGACGTGATTAGCCGGTGCCGTCCCTGGTAGACAATGCATGTGGCCACCACCCATAGTTGACAGGCGCTGTACTGATCGGACATTCGAGGCATCTGTCCATCTCTCTGGTTCATGTGAGAGAACGCCTGACCCATGTCCACGCACGAGCTGAAGTGGGATTCAATTGGTCTGGGCGGCGTCCATCCGTCACTCGATGCACCAAAATGAATTCGCCCGCTCCAAAGTCCGAACAAGAGGCAATGGTGTCAGAAATAATAATAGCTCGGTATATAAATTATACAACAAAAATGTGGTCCTACTATGTTACACCAAGTTGTCCATTGTGCTACTGTAGTGGGTATGCCTCCACGACCGACCAACAAACACCGCTATGCAAACACGAGCACTTCCACGGCTCATGAGTAATTTCTAAAAGATGAAATGGAGGCAGTGGGCAGGGGGTAATAATCTGGTTCTTGCGATATCTCCAAGCGAAGCGTGCTTCCGTTTCTCTGGTGCGGCCCGAAAATGGCTCTGGAAGAGACCTCCGGGACATACGGAGCTTCTCGGGTCGGGGGAAACGTGGTCGGATCGCTCGGGTTCTGGAAGTGCAGAAATCTCCCGATTAACAAGACCGAGCGCAAATAATGCACGAAAAGACGTACGTAGACCCTCGTCGTAATTATAGGCGAGTGTGGCATCGGTGACGGTGCGAAAGTTGCATCATTTGACATGAACGTTTCGACTTCGCTGGAGGTAGATGGCGCCTTCGATCGTCGCCGCCGCATGCAATAAATTCCGACAACAACGATGGAGATTACCAGTGATGCGATACCTCCAACGATGCCGCCCACAAGGACGGCCCTCTTTGAACGACTGGTGTCGGAGAGTGAGTTTTGCGGCGTCAGCGTCACGGTGGGGGTCGAAGAAGCGGGGCTCGAAAAACGTGAAGGTGAGGTCGTGGAAATGGCGGTGGAACTTCCCGTCGAGCTGGTGGTGGACCCGGAGGAAGTTGATGGGCCACTGGCAATTAGCACGCCAGGACCAATCTCGGGACTACCTAAAAACGTAGGTGTAAAGCGACCAAAAACGTCTGAGAGGAAAATTCCTACCACCCAAGGTCCTTGAGTTGTTTGGGTTCCAATTGTTCTCGAGCTGTCATATGCTATCCATAATTGTCGGGAAGGAAATAGATCGCAACGTACTGTGACGTCGATGAGGGCCCACCGAGGTATACGTATCTCCGGAGGTACGGGGTTAGGAAAGCTGTTGGGCGATTCCTATATCAATGGCAATTTATAGCATTCTTGCCGCAGCGGGAGACTCACGTTGAAGGGGGCAGGATCCCGTCGCAGCCCGCAGCCCATTCAGCCCACCTAATGGGAGATACATAAAGGAGGATTGACGAAGACAAGATCAAATTTACCGGACCCAACCTTCTCCCTGGCACGCGGAGCATGCACTTAACAGGGAATAAGTTATTGTATTGCACTTGCACGAATCGTCTTCATCAGAACCGTCTGGCCCCGTGTAGACGTACCCCGAGGGGAGAGGACCAAAGGCGAACCCTGAAAGAGATGGGAGGGAAGTCCCGTACGCGCAAGATGAGCACTCACCACCATCCCCTGAACATGTGGACAGCATGTATGCGGTAACTTCGCACGGATTTTGAGAGATAGAGTTGTATGTCTGGACAGACTCGTCAATTCTTGAAATGTGATTTGGACAGGTTTCGTTGTGGTTTCATACCCAGTCCAATTCTTTCGCGGTGCAGTTCGGCCATGAGACTTGGGAAGATGTAGAGCCAGTGAAGAGAAATAAGATCGTGAGTGCGACGAGGATTAACATTTGATGAACCAGGAGTGTTGGGAGGCCAGGGGAAAAACGGGAACGCTGGCATCAGAATCGCGTTGTGATTTTTAAGGAGCACCATGCCGTTGTCATTCATTGATACTCGTGCCCGAATGACCCGGGTGAAAGATCGAGTGCAATAAACCTTTGAAAGCTGTACGTGTTTGAATGTGATCAGGGGCTGTGTTTTCTATGATGGATCATCTTAACACGAACCTCGGCGTTGGAATGCGGGCCTACGCCACAGTTTTTAGGTGGCATTGCTAATCCGATGAGCCTTAGGCGTGGCGCTGCGCCGCCTCAGTGAGGAAATGCACGTGATCTCCATGTGGCCTGGTTCGGACACCACTCAGACACCCAGCAATTGGATACATTGTCTTCCGAGTCGGATAACACGTAGCTGCGCAATCACCTTAGACCCATAAGGTTTCAAATTGACCTCCCAATTGTCTTGGACTCTGCAATTAGTTGCCCAAGAATCAAGAGACCACCGTCGGCCTCCGCGGGGTGGCGGGACTGAATTGGAGCTGTGGCTGTACTGTATCACTTGATTGCCGAGGTCAATTTGGCGCCCCTTCGTCGATTCTCGCCAGAGTGCTGGCAGCTTAGTTAACCCCTCGAACCTGCCATTTGTTGGCGCGCGTGAGGCAGTGTCGGGTCCCGGGCTCAACACATCATGTGTGAGGACACCTCCCTCACTCGATTGGTTGAGTTATCTGACCCACCCTTCACGCATATATATGCTGTATCATCTACAGTGATCACCTACATTATTGTTTCCATCCCCTTTCGACCGCGCCATCGTTGTCTCAGATGTCAATTCCATGAGAATAATGTCAAACATGTAACCTATTGCCACCTGCCACCTCATGTCCTCCGAAGGTGTGTTGGGGACGTGCGCGCGGATATACCACATCGAGGCCTTGATGCGATGTATGTCACTGACGTATGGTGCCTGTGACGGTGTACGTGATGTGCTGTAAGGCGCCAAGTCGAGGAGGCCTAGCAAGTGGGTCCGGAGAGAGAGAGATCCAAGGGGAAGAGGTCGCGATTCCGAGAGGTCGAAAGCTCGCGATAGAGAGAGGCTCCAAGGGGAGGTGCGTCGGGAGTCGCAAGTCCGTCTGCAAGGGCGACAAGACCTGCAAAGACGACAAGAGAAAAGGAAACGTACGAATCGCGAAACTAAATGACGAACGATGGCTCGTCGGCTCGGTTTGTCGTCTATCGGTTGGGCGAGAGCCGAGAGCACACAAAAAAGAGGAGGGAAAGTGGGGCAGCTATTGCCTGCTTTGACGGGGCCAGGCGCCGGGGTTTATATACACGAGTCCGAGACAGCAAGAGACAGCTGTTCTAGCGCAATGGCGCACGACGTCGAGCCCGTGGACAACGAGGGTGAACAGAGCGCGGCGAAGTTTGCCAGTAAAAAGGCTAAAGTAAAATGGGAAGGTGAAGGTGTGGAATGGGGAGCGGGGCGTCTAAAGTAGAAGGGGATTGATAAACGTACAAAGGGTAGCCTCAATCAGCCAATATACAGTAAGAACCCTTCCCAATGCAGACATGGTCCAGACAGAGGCCTGATTTGCGAGGGACCGTAAACGACGTGTACTACGTGGAGCAGCGGGCTTTTCGTGCATTGACGCGGCCGAGGATGGTTGGGCGATCCACGAGTCTTTTGCCATAAGGATTGGGGTACGACGAGCAGGGGAACATGGCAGCGGATGGGAAAAATCGACCGTGTGGCAACAAAGGTGGAAGACGACGGGTCGGAGGCAATGCGTGCAAAACGGACGAGGAGGCCTGATGGCGAGAAGTTGAACACGTCGAGCTGGGCGGGCGAATTGAGGGACGTCACGTGGTCGGACAGCTCGGAGGTCAGAGCGCGGGCTCGTGGACGCTTCCGAGGCTACTGCATTTGCTATCTTTACAGCGCATACACGAGAACTGATCTGTGAGATTTCAGCGAGGTAACTGCGGAATATACCAATACCGGAACATTCGTGTTGGAATCTAACGTGCAAGATAACTTGAACGCGTTATGCATTTATTGTACTACTGTACTAGCCACGTCCCGCCCTCACATTAGGTGTTGCTCGGACCGACATGGACGGACCGGATGGCCGACGCGCGTCGTACACACATCGTACACACACAAGGGCTGGATTACATATCGGGCCTAATAACTACTGTTACAGTGATACAGATAATGCTTCTACAAGTTTATGAGTCGCATACGCGTTGCTACACTCCTTTTGTATTCCCTCTCCTGCGCATGCCTTGATCATATGGCATGCTTTTACACTCATTTATGTACGCCTCTAGGTATTTTATTGTGTGCTGAAGTGTACAAATACATTACTATTACTATAACTAATATATTAGATTTTTTGATCATTTCTCTGGACATTACTTGCGCGCGCCCGCTGCGCCTCATCTGGAACTCCAGGTTTCTACAATAGAAAGCAATAAAAGGGCGGTATCTAATGAGGCCGATGACCTGTGCATGATACGCCCCGCCACCCAGTCCCTGATGGTGGCCCATATCACGGAAACATTGAGCGTGCGACAGTAACCAGACCGGCTACGGCTCGGTTGCTCCAAGCCCACCCACTTTATCTTGAATACGGACACGACATCCCAGACTCAGAGATGCAGATGCATATAATGCGCTGTGGCAGTCTGGGCTCCGTTCTCCGTTCTCGCCTTCTCTTCGGGTCTTCAAACGACGCCCTCAACTACACTAGTGCTCATCGTGCTGTAACCGGGCTCATGGGTCATGTGTAGTCATAAAATGGTGCATCTATGAGGGTACAACACAGTGGATCACGAGGCAAAAGTGCTAACACCAAAGAAAAAAGACACTGTCTCATCCCCGGCACGGAATGTTACACATACAACAGCTCACTTTAGCGTTGAGAAACAGTGGAGACTTCTATATGCAAGGGGTGATGCCGGTGATGGGCGGTTTTCATACACGCAAGGACACTCATAATCTATCAGGGTCAGGACAAGATCGTAAGTAGGGACTCGAGAGTAACGGAGAAATCGCAGTCTTTGGGAGATAGACATCTAAGATAGGAAGCGAAAGCCTATAGATGCTGTGAATCAGAGGTAAGATAACGTTCAACGACAGACGGGGTGGTGAGATAGTCCATAAATAAAATTGAAGGTGTGATCGGCCTGTTATTACGGCGGAGGGATGATCGGAGTCAGTGCGCGTGGGAAACGATAGTCGTGTGGACGGCGGGGTGGGGTGGCTTGGTGACAAAAATATTGGTCAATCCGAAACTGTGAGAACGGGATTAAGGATTATTTCAACAAGAAATATCATCCAGGTTCATCCGCTGGGGCAGTCGATAAGGCTGACGTTAGAAGTGGTCCTTCCGCTGCCGTATCAGATCCGGAATCGAATCTTCAAAGGCAAAAGGCAATATGATAATGGACCTAAGAAGAATGCTCCTCAGTTGCGTGTTTCGGGAGTGAAACGTGATTCACACTGTTGCAGTCGGTTAGATCTCTACGGTACACAAATGGATTCAGGCAACACATACATGTTCCTGTCGCATGCACACTGTAACCCAGTTCATCTGGGCTTGTCACGGGCTGTCACGTCTGTGCCACACTCGATGAAGCTCGATGAAGACCCATGCGACTCATGGTTTGACAAGGAACGGCGTGATTTCCACATGTCCTTTGTGCGACGCCAAATGCCACGGAGTCCCCCCGCGTTTGTCTGGGCTGCTGAATATCTCAAATCAGACTCAACTTGAACATCTCCACCGCCCGAAACTGAGTGAAAACGGGCCATCCCGTCATTGTCGTGGGGTGCAGGACCTGCGCCATGCTCTCTAAGGAACTGCGCAACTTCCACATGTCCGTTTTTCGATGCAAAATGCAAAGGGGTCAACCCATTCTCGTCCTGGACTGTCGGATCTGTGCCATGCTCTACAAGGAACCGCGCAACTTTGACATGTCCGTTTCGCGATGCGAAATGCAAAGGGGTCAACATATTCATACTCTTGTTCTGGACTGTCGGATCTGTGCCATGCTCGACAAGGAGCTGCACAACTTTGAGATGTCCATTTTCCGACGCCAATTCCAAAGGGGACCAGTCATTCTTGTCCCGGACTGTCGGATCTGCGCCATGCTCTACAAGGAACTGCGCAACTTCGACATGTCCGTTTTCCGATGCGAAATGCAAAGGGGTCAACATATTCTTGTTCTGGACTGTCGGATCTGCGCCATGCTCTACAAGGAACCGCACAACTTTGAGATGTCCGTTTTCAGACGCCAATTCCAAAAAGGACCAGTCATTCTTGTCCTGGACTGTCGGATCTGCGCCATGGTCTACAAGGAACTGCACAACTTTGAGATGTCCGTTTTCCGATGCCAATTCCAAAGGGGACCACTCATTCTTGTCCCAGACTGTCGGATCTGCGCCATGGTCGACAAGGAACTGCACAACTTCGACATGTCCGTTTGCTGATGCGAAATGCAAAGGGGTCAACATATCCTTGTTCTGGACTGTTAGATCTGTGCCATGCTCTACAAGGAACTGCACAACTTTGAGATGTCCGTTTTCCGACGCCAATTCCAAAGGGGACCACTCATTCTTGTCCCGGACTGTCGGATCTGCGCCATGGTCGACAAGGAACTGCGCAACTTTGACATGTCCGTTTCGCGATGCGAAATGCAAAGGGGTCAACATATTCTTGTTCTGGACTGTCGGATCTGCGCCATGCTCTACAAGGAACTGCACAGCTTTGAGATGTCCGTTTTCCGACGCCAATTCCAAAGGGGACCACTCATTCTTGTCCCGGACTGTCGGATCTGCGCCATGGTCTACAAGGAACTGCACAACTTCAACATGTCCGTTTCGCGATGCGAAATGCAAAGGGGTCAACATATTCTTGTTCTGGACTGTCGGATCTGCGCCATGCTCTACAAGGAACCGCACAACTTTGAGATGTCCGATTTCCGACGCCAATTCCAAAGGGGACCAGTCATTCTCATCCCGGACTGTCGGATCTGCGCCATGGTCTACAAGGAACTGCGCAACTTCGACATGTCCGTTTCGCGATGCGAAATGCAAAGGGGTCAACATATTCTTGTTCTGGACTGTCGGATCTGCGCCATGCTCTATAAGGAACTGCACAACCTCGAGATGTCCGTTTTCCGACGCCAATTCCAAAGGGGACCAGTCATTCTCATCCCAGACTGTCGGATCTGCGCCATGCTCTACCAGGAACTGTGCAACTTTGACATGTCCTTTTTCCGATGCGAAATGCAAAGGGGTCCACCCATTCTTGTCCTGGACTGTCGGATCTACGCCGTGCTCAACGAGGAACTCCACAATCTCCATACATCCGCTGTACGACGCCAAATGCAAGGGGTAGCGCCCGAGCTCGTTTCGAGCCGTCAGATCTGCACCGCGCTTGAGTAGAAGCTGCGCAACATCGACATGTCCACTGCGCGGTGCCAACTGTTTCCACTTGCCTTCCTGCCCGGCCGTTTCGTCCACCTCGGGCTTGGGATGGAAGCGTAGGGATCCTGGATATCTATGGGCCAACACCACATATAGCAAAGTGCTAATGTGAGCTGTTCTAAGCATCCCTTGCTCAAGAGGATCGCAGGTGACTTGAATAGTTGCCCCTTGGGAAAACAGATAAGATAGAAAGTCGGCTTGTAATGTTCCATCAAACTGTGCCAGCCTATTCTCGCCCTCATCTTCGGCTCTCGTATCTGCACCGCTGAGAGGAACGTGTGGGTCTTCTACTTTCTGAGGTTGCAACGCGAGGTGGAGTGATGTCGAGCCGACCTTATCCCGGGCCGTTATAGATGCGCCGTACTCAAGAAGGGCGCGCACGACTTCCAAATGTCCTTCTCTCGACGCCACATGTAACGGAGTCTGGCCTTCATCAGTTTGAGCTGTCACATCCGCGTCACTCTGCAAAAGGATACGAGCGACCTCCTCATACCCCCTGAGTGACGCCATATGCAAGGCAGTCAAGCTGTCGGAGCCCCGAGATTCCACGTCGTGCGGGTGTTTAACAACCAGCACCTTTACAAAAGCGTGTAAGCCGCAAATTGTAGCGTAATGCAGGGGGATTCCGCTGGGGGGCAAAGGCCTTTCGCCGCGTTTGAATAGCTTCCAGGAGGGTAATTCTGTGTTGTGTAGTGAGACCCAGACGGTGAGATGCGGTTTGCTCGAATCAAACAAGATATTCATCCCATCATCTACATTTCCTGATACGCCCTCGAACCGGGCATGGTCGACCCAGTGTAGGGCAGCATATGGTGCCAGAGGAAATTTCTGGGGAGCGTCTTTGGCGACGGTTTTGTCTAAGTGAAGGAGGATGCCGAGGCATGCTTTTGCAACAAGGGTGTGAGAAGGCGTCATTGATACATGATAACGGGAAATCTCTTGGTTTGCTTCGGAAAGGCGGGAGGAGGTCAAGTATTCCTTGACAGAAAAATGCGAAAATTGGATAATTTGGGAACCTCCGATATCGACAACGGCAAGAAAACTGGGGCAAGTAGACTGTACCGCATGGATGGGATCTTCCAGACGCCATCCCTTGTTGAATCTTGGGGTTGGCCCCGCGTCGAAATCGAATGCGAGGAACTCCGCCAATTCTTCGACACGGAGAGGGCGGGAAGCCACAGCGACGGATTGAAACAGTCGGTGCGCAAGTTCCCAATCTGCCTTATTGATCTCTCGCAATGTACGCTCATACGTTTCATCGAGTGTCTCCGGTAATTCGGCCAGAGCATGCCGGATACGTCCTGGGTGGCAGCCGCGAAGATAGAGCACCTGGCAATACACCCACCGGAACCTACATGACCGGTATTAGCGAGAGTCTTCAAAGGGCCAGCTATTGGTTGCTTACATCCCGTCAGCGTTTCTCGTGAGAATGTCAATCACCATTCGCTTGTCCTGTGCTGTCCACCTTCGATTCCTTGGGTCCTTCTCAACGACTGACTTGATATAGTTCTCGATGTCTTCCATTTGCCCCCGTTCATCCTGTAGAGAAATTGACCGGAAAGTCAAAGGTCCAAGAACAACTTTGATATCGACTTCAGGCCGGCTTATCACGCATATGCGAAGATTTGGAAGTTGCCAGTCGATAAGCTTCTCCAAAAGTACCAGGGCCTTCTCACGGTGCGACGGCATAGGGGATGCGTTCGAGCACTCGTCCAACGCATCCAGAATCAAGAAAATTGGGGCTTGTCCTGGAAGTTTCAGTATGTCCTCCAAACAACGGACAAGTTCATCGTCGCTAGGATTTTGTGCACCATAGCAGTGTGTCGAATAGAACGTGGAAAGGATATCGTAGTAGGAGTCGGACTGGTGGCAAAACTGGAATAAGACAGAAGAGAGCAGTCCACGTAGATCTCTCTTTTGATCTTCCCTGAAATCGTGGTAGAAGAATGCTATGGACGCGAACCCACATTTCCTCATGGTGTCAATATTCTCTATAATTGTGGAACTAGCCGGCACCATAAGTTCTTGAAACAAAGCACTGGGAGGTTAACGTACCAAAGCACACTCTTCCCTGCTCCGGCTAAGACAAACGAAAACCGTCAGCATCGGATAAGGTGTAGTGTAGGGCAAGGACCGACGTTTCCCATGTATCCAGAGTAGAGAACTTGGTCCGGATGATTTCCATTCCGAGAAGGTATCGCCCTGAACAAACCACGTTGCTGTCCCTTCATGGCGCGAATCGCGGGCGATATTGTGATTCTTCCAAGGATCGGGAGGGGAGAGCCAATTTCGGATGTCTTGCAGTAGTTTATCACCTGCCAGGTGATCTCAGCATCTTCAGATAGCAATGGCAACATCAAAATATCACCGACGTTTTGATTTATCCATACCGCTCGCGATTTCATGTAGAATTTCTAACAGTCAGTCAGGTATGGAACTAGTTCGCTATTACCAGAAGAACGTACCAAGAGCTTCCCGGACAGCGTCACCAGATGCTTTGCCATCTAGTGTGAAGGTCACTCAATAGCCAGTGAGAGACAGTTACAGCACGTTTGCTTACTCATGTCTTGGACAAGACCGTAGACAACTTTGAGAATCTCCGCTGCAGTCATTCGGGCCTCATCCTGGGTGAGCCGATCCAGCCTTTGTAGGACTGCCTCGGTGTGCTTGTCTCCTCGAAAAATCCCTTGTAAGACTTCCTCTGCGTTGCGCCGAGTTAGATAATATGCAATGTGTCGGCTAGAACGGACTCACTCGGTCGTCCCTGCTTGAGCTCTCTTGTAGCCAATCCAAGGGTGGAGAGGAGCTCCGCCATTATTTTGACTACTAGCTCGTCCATGGCAGGCGTTGGAGAAATCTCCGTATATACATCGAGACGTTTGAGGATATGTCCGATCGCCTCAAGCAAGTCGACGAGTGCGTCGTAACTATCAACCACGCCCTTGGCCGCCTAGTGGACTCGGGTGTCACAACGAACATGCCAGGTAGGAATTTTAGAAAGGCATACAGCGAGTAGGACTCCGAGCGCAGTGCGTAATGCCTCTACAGGCGGAAATGCCTGTGGATGGATGTCAAAGACATGGAAGACGGTCATCAGCGTCTTCTGACGTACCAGGCCTATACCATTACGGAGTGCAGCGGTGGCCGAAAGCTTATATAGGAATGAAACAGTCCTCCCGATTGATTTCGTTATCCTATCTCTTCCTTGAAATTCACCGAAGGTTCCGGCCTGATCTTTAAGAAGGGTAATAATCGACTCGATGGAATGGCAGTCCTCGAGTTTCTGAGCGAGTGGGTGGTTCGCCAATGATATTTTTGTGTGTATTTCATAATCCTCCAGAGCCGACTCGAAAAGCGTCCGGAGGCGAGATGATACTGACTGGTCGGTCATGGTAAAACGGGAGAAAAAGGTGGTCTCGAGGGGGGAATCGGTTGGTTGTGAGGAAACGACGACGAGATAGTGGGGTGCTGCGGTAGAGGGTTTGTTGGGCGAAGGTCAGCAGATCCTTGGCTGTGTTACGTAATGGACGCAAAGCGGTTGCATGAAACAGATTGGCGTAAGTTTAGGTCGAGCGCTCAATTGTGTTTGTGGCGAGGGTGTGAGTTAAATTAACCCAATCGGTGCACGGGCAGTTAATGAGAAAGAGTGAGGACGTTGTTTGAGGCCAGAAGCAGACAAAGGGAGATGGCGAGACGATGAGTCTGAGAACAGAGAAGACCTCCGGGTAGTTGACTGTTTAGTGTGACCAGACAGGAGCGGACGGAAAAGACATAGAGGAAAGAAACGTAGTATTTGGTCGATGATACGAAGGCAATGAATTAAAAATAATTCCACAGGACAGCAATCGAAGGCGATGATGCGAAGAGAACGGGACACGTGACACGGACTGACGCGTTTGGGTTAGGTTTTCGTAGTGCCGTCTGAAAGGACAACCGGGACTCAGATATCCTCCATCGGCGTTACCCGTGGTCTTGTTGATACTGTACCTACATGCCTGATGGCACAACAATCGACTTGCCTGTGCAAGATGTTCCAAAACCCGGACCTGGCCCAGGGTCGCCACATCTACTAGGGTAGTAAGTCATCCAATCGGTAACGACCCTTCGTTGACCATATGACTGCAGAATCACCGCGGTCCGGAGTCTCTTCGATTAAGAGATGCCTACTATAGGAGTGCCGGACTGCCAAATCCCTATAATAGGTCGCCATATGATCCCCCTGATGCAAATCACCTGGCGGTAGTCGAGCAGGGCATCGGCCGTGAAGCTTGAAGATTAAAGGAATACGTTCCAGACCTGACAAGCACTTCCCCCCTCCCGCACCTTGTTGGAACGGGCCTAGTCTTGGCTTCCAACAACCTCTCGGCCTCACAACTCTCGTAAGTGGATCAGGATGACCATGACAAACACCCAGCAACCCAAAGCCCTCGTCCTCCCTCTGTGTCACGACTCTGCTGCGCTCTGCGTTGACAGGGGAATGTGAGCCAACATATTCTCTGCGGTACCACAATAGAATTACTAAGGTGAGCGACACACAAAGCCAATTGTAGTGACATTCGAAAATTTCTCACCCAAGCTGACGACATCACGGCTTCCTTGCGACAAGGACAACCATCCTCCTTCCAACGGCAACGCTCCCCCTCTTCCATGCTCACCTATCGAGCATCTCACCAATCACTATGCGAGGACTAGTCGAGCGACGGTCCCCAATATCAATGTTTGTGTCTACCCGCCATCGATTTTCCCGATCGTGGACACCCTATCAAACCGAGGGCGAAGTGTGCCAAAACACCGACTTCCTCATGCAGTGTCCTTCCAGCGGACTCTTATCGAGTACAGCTACCTCAAAGATGCCGTTCCCTATCACTTCGCCGTCCGGATCCTCTTCCTCACCCGGGTCCACTGGCCCCGCTACGCGCACGAGTGTGCCATTTGGATACAGGCCATGTGATCTAGGGGCGAGGAGGAACTTATTCTCCGTCGTCATGTGTTCGGCGGCAGTGGTGACGAGGCCAACAACCACGACGAGCGCGGCAACATGGAGAACATCAATGCCACTCGCCTCCCTCCCCCATCCGAAACGTCCGGGGCGCCTCTTTCCACCACCCGTATTCTTGCACGGTCCGAGACGCTCCGTACGGTCGCCCTTGACACCGAGCAGCTGCTGCCCCACGTTGCATAGGACTTCAACCATGGCTCACTCGAGGAGCTCTACACGGAGGATTCGGACCAGGCAGGTTGTTCCGCTCGCCTTTATGCCTGGCGGCAAGCGAAATGTAGCATTTATCGTGACAGTTGAACCTGGCGTTATGCTGTGGTTGCGTTATGACTCGAAGACCGAAATATCGATCGGGTACAAGCACCATAGTACTAGTGGCGCGTTATGATCCTTCTATGTGTCGACACCGCCGCAACCCTAATACACCGAACTACAGATATTTCGGAGGAGCTCAGAAGGAAACCCCATGGAGGTTGTCAAGCCGATGATAGTCTGACCACCTACCATGTACAGAGTGGGCTGGTTTCCGGCGTTGCGATGACGACTGGACTCTGCTGACATCTTTGCAGATAGAATCACACACTCCGTCGATATATCATTGTCCTTTGATGTGTGAGTGATCACCACATTCTAGCCTGGATCTTTTCTACGTTCTGATCCCTCCCTCTTTATTTCTTTTGACTGCTATCTCCCCTTGTATTCGTCCCTCCAGATTACTGGTTTCTCGATATTCACTGTCAACACCTTCACACTGACAATAGTATCTCTAATGTGCTCATAATTATAGAAGCGTCTGGATCTGCCTGTACTGCTAGTAACTGCATCGTTAGTTCTCACTTTGTGGCAGTGGATACTCCGCTCAGTCGCTCTGAGTTGCCGAATGGATAGGGCTTGGCCCCGGAGCCCTGCATTATCGCCTCCATATCTTGTCTTGTCCTGGAACCTGTTGTACAGTTGCATCTGCCTGTTTTCTCCCTGAGAGTCAACCTAAATGCCCCAGAGACGCAAAAGCTTTACCTTACCTCATGGCCGGAAGAGACGCCTTGGTATGGATGGGGGCTTGCGCTACAGAGGCACACATAACAGAATCATCAAGGATACTGTAGCATGCCCGCTCGTGCGATTCTCCTTCGATGATCCGTAACAGGGTGCGAGCGCCTTGAGAAGGGAAAACAATCACGTGACACATGTCGGAGACGACGGAGTACTCGACTCTGCTTGGTGGTTGGGGTCCGCGCTCTCATCAGAGGTAAAGTGAGCCATAATACTCCACCGCATCTCAGCAATTCATAAGGACTTGTCACACCTGAGGACGCTGACGCGCACGCTACGAGCGTCGCGACTTCCGCATCCAGCTTTTCCATTACTGGCACCAAACGGCTTGAATCGTTTTTGTCTCTGAGAAGCCGCGACGGAATGAGGGAGAAATAAAGGCGGCGAGATGTCCGGAATGACTGGTTAGGAAAGAGGGCTGAATCAGCAGGAGATGTGATGGAGACCGCATGAGCGTAAATAAGACCATACTTGTGGTGAATGGGTCGCACCATATGGGGCATATTGCTTCGTGAAGATCACTGATCAGCGAACGAGCATTTCGACCCAGGGATCACGGGCGACGGGGCCAGGCATATGGGAGGCACTCTCTTGCGGACGGTCGTCGAGGTCGGCTGGTCACTCGCGCTCTTCGTGCATATTCCAGGGGAACAATTCAGGCCCATGGCACATTTAACGGCAGTCAACCTACCTGCCGATAACTTCGAGCGTTCGGCCAACGCGTGCAAGGACCGTGAGGCATACACCCACATTTGGGTTAGGGTTTGGGGCAGGTTCCGGATCAAGCAGTGCCGCCGCGTGTTGCAACGGAACCTCACTGCAAACTCGTCCTCTGTTCTTGCTCCCCTTTCCTCTGCTCACCTGTTCCTCACGGCACTACCGTATCTCCTCACCATGCCACCACGTCACCACTGGAACCCCACTCCAACCTAGCCCATCTCATCTTCAACGTCCCCTGACCTCATGTCCCGCTCCAAAATGGCGCTCTCTACCTTTCCCAATCCGAACCTGTACGGATAGCGACACTGATTCCCAGCCCCGTCTTTTCCTTCATCCATGTGCCCGTGACAGTGCCTCCGACGGTATCTATAGCACATCCTCCCACCGTTGCGGCTCTGAAAGACGTGAGCGAGTTCCGCTTACGCGCAGGTTGTTCACGCATGCGCTCCCCGATCTCTTCCAAGAGGCTGTACTGCTCCTTCCGGCGCCAGGTGCGCCTCGTCGTGCACCGCGGAGCTGCCATGGCCTCCCACCCTTCATTCTCCCACCGCGAGAGCGCCCAAGACGTCGACTACATCCTACCGTTCCTTCGTATCCAAGTATCGCGCCCCCCCCCTTTTTTTTTTCTCGATGTCTGCAGATCGACGACTCCGAACCTGATCGCTGAGACTACTCGCGAGTTCGGTCTCGGCGCCGATTGGATGAACGACCCACGCAGATGTGGCGCTTCCCTTGGCACTCGAGTGCGTCATGACTCCCAGACCTCTGACTCGCTTTCTCTCTCATTTTGCTCCCATCATCTCGGAGCCAACAAGGACGCAACTACGATCTTCTGCGCCTCGACGCAGCACCAAAAATGCTGTGCCGCAGACGATCTTCAACGAGCGCGGTCTCGCCCTCGTCGCTGTTCTCTGGCCATGGGTCATCGCTCTCAAACTGGTGCGCCACCCAAAGCAGGACCCCACCGACTGCGCCGCGGTGCTTCGCCTCGGCGTCGCGCAGCGCACGATCCGCTGGGTGCCCGCCAGACTCGAGCAGTGCTCTCGGTCACTCGCTCGGATTCTCGCAACCAAGGTTTAATGCCGTCATGCTATGCTGCACCTATAGTTCCGTCTCATCCTCCACACAACCAAGGACCCCGATACCATCAACCATCCAATTTCGTTATTCATCCTTCAAACGCTGACCGCATCATATCCAGCATGCTGTCCTTGCCCATGGAACCTGCATATCCCCTTGATCAATCCTGCCAATCCTTGACAAGCACGTATCCCTGTTTAATATGTGTCCTAGTACCGAACTACGCATGTATGGACCATACGAAATGAATTCAATAGTTCTTACAAACATTATGGATACAACGAAGGGATATGTCACGATTCGCATGTTGCAATCATTCATATTCCTACTCATGCACTTGCGTCCCCAACCGTGCCTTGCAACCCGAATACACCATTCATACCCGTCACGCTCCAGCAACTCCCCATAGTACACGGCTACGTGGATCTCGTTCCCCATCAACCAAATGAGGACTGCGCCCTCTCGAAGATGAATCATCGGGCTGTGACTGGTTAAGAAAGAGCCCTGGATCAGCAGGAGACGGGATAGAGACTGCCTGAGCAGGAAGAAGGCTATACCAGTGGTGATGGGTCGTACCATAGGCGACATGAGTCATGTTGCTTCCCGAAGATCGTTGAGTCTGCGAACAGTTAGTGAGACGCTCATGCGTCCGGAGGTCAATCAGGCTGACCACACGCTGGGGTTTTGCGCGCTTTGGAAATGGCTAGATAGGGCGACCTTTGAAAGGGAGATCAGTTCCCTGAGTCGAGGGCTCGATGCGGGCCAAAAGATGGTCGTCGAGGTCGACTTGGCCACTCGTGCGTCTCGTGTGTGTTACAGGGGAAGAATTCAGGCCCCTGGCAAATTCAACAGGATTAGTCAAACCCATCGAGAGTGAGTGTCTCTGTAACTCACCGGAATCGAGCGTTTCATACTCACTCTCGGGCACTGGTTCGCGAGGCACATAACTTATTTTGCCCTGTCGAGGGCAACACGCGCTTCTCCTAGCATTGCTATAAGACTCTTCTTGTCTCCCGGTTTGCTTTGCCGGGCGCGAGGCGCGCAGCACGTTTCGTCAAGGTATGGCGAGAAACTGCATTACGTGACACCAAGCCCTTTGAAGAGGATTGCTTTTCGTGTTGAGAGTCACGACACGTGCTTTCAGGGTGGCGATCTCCAACTTGAGGTCGTCAATTACTGCCCGGCTACGGTCCTCTCCATCTTCCAAATAGATGCGATGAAGAGCGGGAGAAATAAGGGCGTGGTATTACTTCGGCATGTAGGACAAGTCGGTCGGGACTGTTATTGTTGAGATCAGCAGAACGATAATGTGTGATGACTAGGAGAACACAACTTGTTTGAAAATAGGCACGTCATGTAAGGCACGTCGATTTGTGACAAGGTGGGGAGAGGTGAATACGTTGCTTGATACAAGGTTCACGAGTGAGGTGGTCTAGTCGAACAGCATCAGGTATCTGCCAGTGTACAAATGTCATTGGGGCTATGTCCGCGGCTCACCACATGGGGGTAACCAAAGGATTGCTGAGCCTGCACAAGCACATGAGACACTCTTGTGGTGGGGTTATGCAGGACGGGGGATTAAAGGAGTGTGACTGCCGGCCATCTTTTGCTTTGAAATCGAGAAGATGCATGGATGAGACATGATGCGGGGCAGATAGACTTTACCGTGACAGGACTGGAAGGACAAAGATGCACCGTGTAAATTGTGTGGCACTGGTTACAAAGACGCCCGCCTGCAAGCCACCTTGATCGATTTCCGCTCTCGGTAAACCCCATGAATTGGGCAGCGACGCGCCTTATCTGCCGTCCTCCAAGTTTTCTTCCAACACTGTTTCTGCGGAGCATACTCACAACGCATGCGCCCCAATTCTGGGGACACCATTACCTGCCCATGTACTTACTCACAGACCCCCCTCCCGATGGCCGAACTGGACCGTGACAGCAACCCTGGGCCAAAAACCTGGGTGCCCCGAGATCAGTTCAGGGGGCGAAGGTCCGTCGCGCGGCCATATGCCACGCCTCATTCCATCGTTTCCATAGCCCCCCGAGGTGACGGTTTTGAGGCCCTCATGGCAGAACTAGGCATTGTAACGGGTAGTGTAAACCCGCGGGTTTTAGGCTGGGTAGCGAACGGGTCGGGGTCAGGGTAGAGATCTTCTACCCAGGCCAAAACCCGTACCCGGTTCAAGGGTTTGGTGGGTACAGGTAGGTTTAGAGGCTAGACACCAGAGGCAGCAGCCGCAGCATGACCTTGTCTCGGGCCTT
>Ga0307510_10000805_pt1 | contig 32598 bp, 30 predicted proteins | sample 12_EM_MG_FD_207224 | JGI IMG/M metagenome (GOLD analysis project Ga0307510, IMG submission 207224) | Populus trichocarpa ectomycorrhiza microbial communities from riparian zone in the Pacific Northwest, United States - 12_EM | ecosystem: Host-associated > Plants > Roots > Unclassified | place... | reverse complement strand
TAGAATACCCTCTGAGCAGATAGGTCTTCGAAAGCATAAAAAAGGCCACCGCTTTCGACAGCTGAAAGGTATTGGTCGGTCTTGTGGTCGGGAGATTCTGGCTGGCATAGGTAAAGTCCGCGATCATAGCCGTATAATCCCTGGCAAGCACATCCGTAACAGGCAGCCTGTTAAAACCCTGGAAAGGCTTTTGGTTGAATACAAGATCTCCGCTGCCAAGATCCGTCGGGACAGCACCGAACTGCTGTACCAGCAATAAGTAATAAAGACCCCTAAAAAACCGCGCCTGCGCTATCGTGCTTACTTTTGTTGCCGTATCGACAGCTACGCCAGGAGCATACTGGATCAGTGCATTCGCAAGATTGATCAGGTTAAAGTTGCTGTTCCACTGGTTCAGTATCGATCCGTCACTCGCCGAAATAGGAGAGCCACCTCCATAGATAGCAAATGACCGCACATATTGTCCTCCGGTAGATGCGGTTACCTGGTCCCCACCGGTGAATTCATCTGTGCCCATGATCGTTATTGCCAATGCCGGCTCCGGACCATAGTTGAACCGCATACCCGCATACAAGGCATTGATGCCGCTAGTAAGTCCGGCAGGAGTCTGATAAAATGAGGGCGTGAACACCGTATAAGGATGCTCCTGCAACTTCTTGGCGCACCCTGCCAGCAGGAGAGTTATCACAGCCAAAAGGCTGAAAGTGGCCGTCTTGATTTTCATATTCATAACAATGCATTAATAGAGTTAAAAAGTCACATTAAGACCCAGAATAAAAGACCGCACCGGTGGGGTCGAAGCTCCGACCGTGATCATATTGTTCCCCGTGGCCGCCGCATTGTTCCGGATATTGCCAATGGGAGATACACTCTGATCACCCGTTCCCGTACCCTCCGGATCGATCCCCGTCTGTCTCAGATAAGGAGAGAATAAAGTGGCTACATTGTCCACCGTGGCATAGATCCTGATATTCTGTGCATTTACCCTTTTCAGGATAGCAGGAGTGAACGTATAGCCCAGGTTGATACTCCTGATCTTGACAAAGCTGGCATCATAATACCCCAGCGTAGGCCAGGCATCCGTGATCGGGCTCAGCACGTTCCCTGGATTCGGAAACCAATTGGTCGGATTTGTCGGCGTCCAGTAGTCGACCTTGATCTGGTTCCGGTCTCCCGACATCTGCGTCAGATAGAGAGAAGTCGGCTGATGGATCTGGCTGATCAGCATGCCGCCAAACCGGGCATACATGACTACAGAGAGATCAAAATGTTTGTATGTGAACCGGTTGGTCATACCCCCTTGCAGCTTGGCATCACCATTACCGATCACATGTTTGTCGTTGGCATTGATGACACCATCGGGTTTACCGTTGGGACCACTATAGTCCTGCAATTTCAGCTGGCCAGGCGACGAATTAAATGCGGCAGCCTGCGCCACCTCACTCTGCTGCCAGATCCCGAGTTTCTTATAATCATAGATCGAACTCATCGAATACCCCACGAAGAGCTGCTGTGCAATATCCTGTTTGGTATTATTGCTCAGAGCAAGCAGCTTGTTCCTGTTGAAGAACAGGTTCAGGTCCGTGGTCCAGGTTAATCCATGAGCCGATTCGATATTTACCGAAGTAAGAGAAAGCTCCATACCCCAGTTCTGCATCTGGCCGATATTGGTAGTATAAGCACCCGCTACACCGGATGTCGCCGGCAGGTTGATCCCGTAAAGTATTTTATTAGTATGCTGATGATAGTAATCCAAAGAACCACTCAGCCTGTTACGAAGAATGCCGAAATCCAAACCGAGATTCACTGTCTTTGTATACTCCCAGTCCAGCGACGGGTTTGGTAAGGCCAATACATTATAACCGGTGACCACAGTAGGCCCGTAGTTATACCGGATAGTTGTACCCGTTGTACCTTGCGATACCCCATTCTGCTGCGCCACATTGTTGGAATTGGATACAAGACCCAAAGAAGCATAAGGATTGATGGACTGGTTGGATGTCTGCCCGAAACCACCTCTAAGTTTCAGCTGCGACAGCCAGTCCAGCTTATTCATAAAAGACTCGCTGTGTATATCCCAACCCGCCGAAACAGCAGGATACTGATGCCATTTGTGTCCCGCAGCCAGACGGGATGACCCGTCAGACCTTCCGGTCAGCGTGATCATAAACCGGTTGTCAAAAACATAGTTCACACGGGCCATATAAGATATCAGCGCCCAGCTAAGCTCAGAACCGCTCAGCACAGGAGCCGGAGTCGTGCTGGACTGACCTAAATTATAGAACTGAACAAAATCCTGGTCGATGGAGTCTTTCGATACATAGGTGTTATGCTGGTGGAATTCCTGTACGCTGTATAGACCGGTAAAGCTTATCCGGTGTTTGCTGGCGATGGTCTTGTCATAGGTCAGCAGGTTCTCAGCCGTATATCCATAAGAAGGCATATTGTTGACATTGGCCGTATTCCCCTTGCCGGCCCTGAAAAAGCTGGGATTGCCTTTTGTATCCGACCCCTTGAACTGGTCGTCCTCTTCCTGGGTATACGTCAGCCCGAGATTGAACCGGTATTTCAGACCAGGTATAAACTCGTACTCTCCATACATACTGTTAAAGGTTCTCAACCGGGTCGTCCTGTCCACCCAGTTGTTGTTGTTGTGCTTTACATATAAGGGGTTATACGTTAATATATCATTCGGATTACCCGCAGGCGACTGAACGATGACACCATTCGTATCAGCAGGCATCAGCGGGCTTAAAGAAAGGATGGGGAACATCATCCCGTATTTGACGAACTGCGATCCATTGGTTATGTTATAGGTGTTCAGCGTATTCAACCCGACCCTGATCCGCTTCCCGATACGGGTGTCAATGGTAGCCCGCAACGAATACCGCGTATAATCCTGACCCGGCAACACCGCCGTTTCATTATAATAGCCACCCCCCAGGGAATAGGTAGTTCCATCGGAATTCCCACCCGAAACAGAGATATTATGGTCTGTTTTGTGCGCTGTCTGATAGACCTTCTTCTGCCAGTCGGTACTCGTCCCGGCAGCTATCCCTTTTAGCTCCAATGGCATATATCCCTGCGTCCAGGTAGATACAGCACGCATCGCCATATATTGAGGCACATTGAAAACCGGGTATTTCCACGCTACATCTCCCTGGCCATAATAGCCGTTGTAAGAAACACGCGCCTGCCCCGGCTTTCCTCTTTTTGTCGTTACGATCACTACACCATTGGCCCCACGGCTACCATAAATGGCTGTCGCAGAGGCGTCTTTCAGTACATCGATGGAGGCCACATCATCCGGATTGATATCGGTCAGGCTTCCGTCATACGGTATACCATCAAGGATAAAAAGAGGTGCATTCGATCCACTGATGGACCGCACACCCCGTATCCTGATCTGCATGTCAGAACCAGGGGTCGTACCGGTAGTCTGAACCTCCAGACCCGCAGCCCGCCCCTGCAATGCGCCCTGTAGATTGGCAACAGGTACCTCCCGAAGTGCCTTCTCATTCACAGATACCACCGACCCGGTGACATCTCTTTTCTTTTGTGTACCATATCCTACAACTACTACCTGATCCATGGAATTATTAGCCGCCGCAAGCACTACTTCGATCCTCGTACGCCCGTTGACACGGATCGACGAGGAACTGTATCCAATGGAAGAGATCACCAACGTTGCATTGGGAGAAACATTGATCTCAAAATTTCCGTTGTCATCGCTGCTGGTACCGCCAGTGCTGCCTTTGACGGAAATGGTAGCCTTCATTACAGCCTGCCCGCTGTCAGAAAGTATCCTCCCGTTTATATGGATAGTATTCTGTGCCCGGAGGTCAGGGATAAATAAGAATGTCGCTACGACCCAAACAGCAATTGCCAGGAGCTTACTCGTATGACATGACAGCCGTACGGAGTGACTCTGAACGCTTTGCTTAAACGAAGCTCTCATACATTTTCGGTTTAAAATTTAACTATTTTGATGTTGACAGGCGTGCCGGAAAAATTTTCGGCAACTGATGGAAATGGGATAAAAATGGTGGGATGATTTCTTGGCTGCATAAACAATCGTTTTGGTAAAACTGCTAGAGTAAAAATTTACGTTGCTAAAATAGAGAAAACACTATCCGAAATGCAACCGATTACATTGTATTTGCCAAAAACAAAATCGCTGTTCAATATTAATATAGTGTAATCGGCTACTCCCCATGGAAAGCGGAGAGTAAATCAGCAATAAGGGCATGATCACCCTGGGATCCTGTTCGGTAATAAGTTGTAGCAGAGAAGACAAAATGCTATTCAACTGCATATGTTCAATCGTTTTTTGTTTTGGCAAGTATGCAGAATTTCGGTTTGCACAGCTAAAATAAGCAAATTTCTGAGAATTTGTAATCGATTACATTTTTTTTCAAAAAAATCTTTATTTTTACTTTATATATTGCAACGTAAACGATTGTATGAGCAACGAGAAAGAAGTAACCATATATGATCTTGCACGTAAGCTGAATATCTCGATTGCCACGGTCAGCAGGGCATTGAAGGATGACCCGGTAGTCAGCAAAAAAACAAAGAAAAAGATAGCCGACCTCGCCCTGGAGATGGGGTATCGTTCGAATCATTTCGCCCGCAACCTTCGGACACAGCGGACCTATACAATAGGTGTCATCATCCCCCGTATCAATAGTTATTTTATGTCCGCTGTTATAGCCGGCATGGAAAACATTGCCACCAGCGAAGGGTATAACCTGATCATCAGCCAGTCATCCGAGTCCGTGGAAAAAGAGATAGCCAATGCCAACACGCTTTTCAACAACCGTGTCGACGGTCTCCTGGTCTCCCTCGCCTACGACACCGATTCCCTGGCCCATTTCGAACCCTTTGCAAAAAAGAAGATCCCGGTCATCTTCTTCGACCGTACCGCCGAGCAAAAAGACAGTACCTGTATCCTTATCAATAACCTGAAAGCAGCCTATGAAGCGACGACTCATCTCATCAGCCAGGGCCGCCGCAACATTGTCCATATCACTGCTACTCCTAAACGAAATGTCTACATCGACCGCTTACAAGGCTATAAACAGGCCCTCGCCGACCAGCACATCGCCTGGCGGGAAGATTATATAATAGTAGGCAACCTCAGCCAGGAAGCAGGCGCCGAAGCCGCCGCCCGCATCCGCGAAATGAAACCCCTTCCGGACGCCGTCTTCGTAGCCAACGACAACTGCGCCGTCGGCTGTATGGTAGCCCTGAAACAAATGGGCATCCGTATCCCGGAAGACATCGCCTTCGTCGGCTTTAACAACGACCCCGTCTCTACCGTGGTAGAACCAAACCTGACCACTATAAATTATCCCGGTTATGAAATGGGACAGGTTGCCGCCCGTAACCTGATCGATCATCTCAACGGTTCTTCCAGCATGTATTCCACCAATACTATTATACTGCGGTCTGAACTGATCCTAAGGGATTCCTCGGTAAGCAGGAAATCGCCCACGCCATGAAACAAGGCCTTTTCCCTATCCTTATCCTTTTTACCATCGGCGCCTTCTTTATACCGGACGTCGTAAGGGCCGAAGACGGCTATCGTCTCTGGCTTCGCTACGACCTCATCGGCAATCCCCGCCTTCTACAGTCCTATCGCAAAACCATCTTATCAATACATACAGACTCTTTATCCACCGCAACCAAAGAGTTACGATCAGGCCTGCAAGGCCTGTTAGGAAAAACAATACCATATGCCGCAGATCTTTCGGATGGAGCCCTTCTGATCGGCACCGCTTCCTCGCCTGTGATCGCCCATCTTCATCTGGAAAAGAACCTTCAGCAACTGGGCGACGAAGGATTCCTCATCCGGTCCATAACTCTCAACAACAAACACGGAATAGTCATCACCGCCAACACAGATAAAGGCGTTCTGTACGGAGTATTTCATTTCCTTCGCCTGCTTCAAACCCAGCAATCGATCGAAAACCTCGCCATCACCAGCAGCCCCGCACTACCCTATCGGATCCTCGATCACTGGGACAATCTCAGCCGGACGGTCGAACGCGGTTATGCAGGTTTTTCCATCTGGAACTGGTTTACGCTGCCCGGCTATCTCGATCAGCGTTATACCGACTATGCCCGGGTCAACGCATCCATCGGCATCAACGGCACCGTATTGAACAACGTCAACGCCAGCCCGCTGATCCTCACTCCGGCCTTCCTGGAAAAAGCAGCCGCCCTCGCAAAAGTATTCCGGCCCTATGGCATCAAAGTCTATCTTTCCGTCAACTTCAGCAGCCCCATCGCCATCGGCAATCTCAAAACAGCCGACCCACTCGACCCCGCCGTACAGGAATGGTGGAAAAAGAAAGCGGAAGAGGTCTATAAATATATTCCGGACTTTGGCGGATTCCTCGTAAAAGCCAACTCAGAAGGACAGCCAGGCCCGCAGAACTATGGACGCACCCACGCCGACGGCGCCAATATGCTGGCAGACGCCCTGGCCCCTCATAAAGGGATCGTTATCTGGCGTGCCTTCGTATACAGCGAAACACCGGAGGATCGCGCCAAACAGGCGTATAATGAATTCCAGCCGCTGGATGGTAAGTTTAAAAAAAATGTCTGGGTCCAGGTTAAGAACGGCCCCATCGACTTTCAGCCAAGAGAGCCCTTCCACCCCCTCTTCGGAGCCATGCCCCGGACTCCGCTGATGCTGGAGTTTCAGCTGACACAGGAATACCTCGGCTTCTCCACACACCTGGTATTTCTCGCCCCATTGTTTAAAGAATGTCTGGATGCCGGGTCTCCCGTCTCCTCGACCATCACCGGCCTCGCCGGCGTCGCCAACATCGGCGACGACCGCAACTGGTGCGGCCACCCCTTTGCCCAGGCCAACTGGTATGCCTTCGGACGACTCGCCTGGAGTCCCAACACCTCCTCTGCACAGATAGCCGAAGAGTGGATCCGTCAAACATTTACCAATAGCTCCGCCTTTGTCGATACCGTCAAAAAGATCATGCTGACCTCCCGCGAAATAACAGTCGATTATATGACTCCGCTAGGTCTACACCATATCATGGGTTACAGCCATCATTATGGCCCGGCGCCCTGGTATGACAAAGCATCGAGGGCAGACTGGAATCCCGTATATTTTCATAAGGCAGACTCCGCAGGAATCGGATTCGACCGCACCTCCACCGGCAGCAATGCCCTCGAACAATATGCCCCTGAAGCCCGCACACAATGGGAAGATATAAAGACCTGTCCCGATAGCTGGCTGCTCTGGTGGCATCATGCCCCCTGGAGCTGGCAGATGCACACCGGACGTACACTCTGGGATGAGCTCTGCCATAAATATTATACAGGTGTGGATTCCGTTAGATGGATGCAAAAAAGCTGGGCCACAGTAAAAGACTATATCGACCCGGAAAGAGCTCAACAGGTAAAGATGCTGCTGGACATCCAGGAGCAGGAAGCCGTCTGGTGGCGCGACGCATGCCTGCTTTACTTTGGTACTTTTTCCCGGATGCCCCTGCCCACCGGTGCAGAACAGCCGGCCCACACGCTGGACTATTACGAAAAACAAAAATTCTATTACGCTCCCGGAACAACCACTACCGGACTGGAAAAATAAATCTATGACATCAACAGAACAGACTATGAGAACAGCTCTTATCACCGGAGGCGGCTCGGGCATCGGCCTGGCTATCGCAGAGAAATTTGTCACGAACGGCATCACCACCGTCATCGTAGGACGCGACCGGCAAAAACTAGCTGCCGCAGCAGAAAAGCTCGGCCCGCTTTGCCATCCTGTTTCCGCAGACCTCAACGACCTGGCCGCTATCCCCGCCCTCGTAAAAAAGATCATCGACGCCTACGGTCATATCGATATCCTCGTCAACAACGCCGGCATCAATATGAAAAAGGAATTTACCGACGTTACCGACGAAGACTTCGACCAGATCCTCCATACAAATCTAAAGGCCGTATTTTCTATTTCCCGGGAAGTGGTGAAGACAATGCTTCCCCTTGGTAAAGGAAATATCATCAACATCAGCTCGATGGCCTCCCAATATGGAATACCAAAAGTAATTGCCTATACCGCATCAAAATCCGCCATCGAGGGAATGACAAAGGCCATGGCCGTCGAACTATCGCCCATGGGTATCCTCGTCAATTGCATCGCACCCGGCTTCATCGCAACGGATATGTCCGCCAAAGCACTCAATGGCGACGCGGAAAGAAAACAAAAAGTGTTCTCCCGCACTCCCCTCGGCCGTTTGGGAGACCCCGCAGACATCGGCGACGCAGCCCTCTTCCTTGCCTCCGATCAGGCGAAATACCTGACCGGTGTGATACTGCCCGTAGACGGAGGAAATTCCATCGGTTTCTAATCGCTTGTTATGAAAAAATTGATCCTGCTTCCGCTGCTCCTGTATGTCTTCAACGTCTTTTCACAAAACGCCTTCCCCATCGTTTCAGCCTACTATGGTTCGGCAGGTATTTATGCAGACAGCGCCGATCACTGGCTGGTAAACAAGGCAGCCGTACTTTTACAGGATGATATCCAGCGGATCACCGGGCGGCGCATTCCCGTCTTTAATAGCCTGCCCACGCAAACTATTCAGCACCTGATCATCATCGGCAGCCTCGATAAAAGCCCCGTCGTCCGTCAGCTGGCAAAGGCCAACCGCATACCCGCCAACCGCATCGACGGAAAGTGGGAATCCTACCTGCTCAAGACCATCCGTACACCCCTGCCAAATATCGGCGACGCCCTCGTCATAGCAGGCAGTGACCGCAGAGGTACGGCATATGGCGTTTTTGATCTGTCCAAAACCCTCGGCGTATCTCCCTGGTACTGGTGGGCCGATGTGCCTGTCCCAAAAAGCAATGAGCTTTACTTCAACTATACAGAAAAGGTCGTGACTTCCCCGGCCGTAAAATACCGCGGCTTCTTCATCAACGACGAAGCACCTGCCCTCAGTGGCTGGGTACACGAAAAATATGGCAATTTCAATCACGCCTTTTATGAAAAAGTGTTCGAGCTGCTGCTGCGGCTAAAAGGCAACTACCTCTGGCCCGCCATGTGGGGCAATGCCTTTAATGACGATGACACCTTCAACCCTGTCCTGGCCGATAGATATGGCATCGTCATGGGCACCTCCCACCACGAACCCATGCTCCGCGCCCAACAGGAATGGAAGAGGTATGGATCAGGCCCCTGGGACTATTCCGCCAACGCGCCCGTGCTCGACAGCTTCTGGCAAAAAGGCATCCAGCACATGGACCATCATGAAAGCATCGTGACCGTCGGTATGCGCGGTGACGGTGACAAGCCAATGGAAGAAGGCAGCAATATCGCTCTACTCGAAAAGATAGTCGGCAAACAGCGGGAGATTATAAGCAAGACTACCGGTAAGGCGCCCTCCGCCATCCCTCAGTCCTGGGCCCTCTACAAAGAGGTACAGGACTATTACGACAAAGGCATGCGCGTACCTGATGATATTACCCTTCTTTTATGCGACGACAACTGGGGTAATGTACGCAAGCTTCCTTCCCCGGGCAATAAGGTACGCTCCGGTGGTTATGGCATGTATTATCACTTCGATTATGTCGGCGGCCCCCGCAATTATAAATGGATCAACACCAATCCCATCCCCCGCATATGGGAAGAAATGCACCTCACAAAAGAATACGGAGCCGACCGCATCTGGATCGTCAACGTCGGCGACATCAAGCCGCTGGAGCTCCCTACCGAATTCTTTTTGGATTATGCCTGGGACCCCACCAAATGGCCGGCGGAAAAATTACCAGCCTATACCCTTGAATGGGCAACCCGACAGTTTGGTACTCCCTTTGCTTCAGCCATCGCAAATATTCTCAACAGCTATACAAAATACAACGGCCGCAGAAAACCAGAGCTGCTGTCTCCCGACACCTACAGCCTCTTCAACTACGGCGAGGCCGAAAAGGTCGTCGCCGAATATGACCGGCTGGCTGCAACAGCTGATTCTATCTATCAGCTTTTGCCCACCGATTACCGGGATGCTTATTATGAATTGGTGCTCTACCCTGTACAGGTGAGCGCAAATCTCAACGAACTCTATCTCACCGTTGCAAAGAACCGGTATTATGCTACACAAGGCAGAGCCGCCACAAATGACCTGGCAGAACAAGCCCGATCCCTGTTTGATAAGGATTCCCTTCTTTCCCGTTACTACAATACAAAACTGGCCGGCGGCAAATGGTCCCACATGATGGACCAAACGCACATCGGCTATACCTACTGGCAACAGCCGCCCTACAATACAATGCCAGAAGTGAAGACCATCGATCTTTCCTCCGGCAGCGGTCCCACATGGGGAGTGGCCATAGAAGGCTCCTCCGCCTGGTGGCCCAAAAACCAGGATTCCTTAAAAGCCATCCTCCCTTTCGAACCCCTTGCACAAAAGGACCATTATATCGAAATATTCAACCGCACTCCCACCCCATTCATCTATACCATCAGCAGCACATCCCCCTGGATACAGATCAGCAAAACAAACCGGATCGTAGACAAACAGGATCTGGTGTGGATCGGCATCGACTGGGCAAAAGCTCCTGCGGGCGCCGGACAGGCTACCGTCCTCATCGCCGGCCCCGATAAAAAAGAAGTACGGCTAACGGTGTCGTACCATCGCCCTTCTATCCCGTCGTCAGGTTCGTCCAGCTGTTTCATCGAAACATCCGGCTATGTCTCAATGGAAGCCACCCACTACTCCCGCAAGACAGAGACAAAAGATCTCCACTGGCTAAACATCCCGGACCTCGGCCGTACAGGATCAGCCGTAGAAGCTTCCCCTGTCACAATCCCCTCCCTTACACCCGGCAACAACAGCCCCAGACTGGAATATGACCTCTGGCTTTCCGATACCGGCCTGCTAAAAGTACAGGCGTATCTTTCTCCTATCATTGCATTCAACGGAAAAGCCATCCGGTATGGCGTCTCCTTCGATGACGAACAACCGCAATTGATAGACATCAGCAGTGGTAATGAAGCCCGCGGCACCTGGGATAAAATGGTGGCCGATAACATCCGCATCCCGGAGTCAGCTCATCACATTACCCGCCCAGGCCGCCACATCCTGAAATTCTGGTTCGCAGACCCCGGGCCTGTTCTGCAAAAACTGGTGGTCGACGCCGGTGGAGTAAAACCCAGCTATCTCGGACCGCCAGAATCCCCTGGAAATTTTTAAATTCTTTCGCTATATTTACAATGAGAAAATTCCTTGCGTCCGGTTTCCGCTGATCCATTCAAAACGACTGTTTATACTCTTAGGGGTAGCTTTTATTACTGTTTATTCCTATCTTCCAGCCATAAAACAACTGCGTTTTTATGGTAAGATATCTTTTCATCCTATTGGCATTCCTATCCTGTTTCGAAGCCCTTACTGCTCAACCACTTTACACTCCGAGAAACATAAAGCTGGCCTATAAAAAAGGCACCCGCTCACCGGATGGCCGCCCCGGGACCAACTACTGGCAGAACACTGGTCATTATACAATAAGTATCAGTGCAGCTCCCCCGGACAGGACTATCCGCGGAACCGAAAAGATCACCTATATCAATAATAGTCCGGATACATTGAAGGTCATCGTGGTCCGGCTTACTACCAATATCCACAAACCAGGCGCGATCCGGCTGAATCCTGAAGAGCCCGACTATCTCAACGCAGGGGTCACCATCGATAAATATGCAGAGAACGGTACAGCCAAAACATGGCGAACGAGCGATCGGGACGGCACCTGGAAGAATGTCAGGTTAACCACGCCACTGGCACCCCATGACTCCGTTCATCTCGACTTCGACTGGCACTATCCGATCTCCCTGAAAAGCAACCGCGAAGGGATGATCGACTCCACCACTTATTTTTTGGCCTATTTCTATCCCCGGGTAGCCGTATACGACGATTACAACGGTTTTGACCGGATTGACTTCACCGATGTAATGGAGTTCTATAATGATTTCAACGACTATACCCTCAACGTCAGTGTCCCAAAAAATTACATCGTTTGGGCGACAGGTGACCTCCAGAACCCTGGGGAAGTGCTCGAGTCTTCCTATGCCCGGAAGTTCACAGCCACACTAAAAAATGACGCCATCGTACGCATCGCAGGTCCGGCTGAGATAAGCCAGGGAAAAGTGACGGCGCAGAAGCCCGTCAATACCTGGACATGGAAGGCAGGAGACATCAGCGACATGACCGTTGGCATCAGCGACCATTTTGCCTGGGATGCCTCCAGCGTTGTAGTGGATAAGTCCACCGGCAGACGCGCCAGCGTACAGTCCGCCTACAACGACACCGCAAAGGACTTTCATCAGATGGTAGAGTTTGGTCGTCACGCGCTGGACTGGCTTTCTAATAACTGGCCCGGCGTCCCTTACCCCTTTTCAAAAACCACCGTCTTCCAGGGTTATGCCGATATGGAATATCCTATGATGGTCAACGACAACACGACAGACGATCCCATCTTCACCCGCTTCGTAGCAGAGCACGAAATAGCCCATAGCTGGTTTCCCTTCTACATGGGCATCAACGAATCCCGTTACGGTTTTATGGACGAAGGCTGGGCCACCACGCTGGAACTGCTGATAGGACGCGCCGACCTCGGAAATGAAAAGGCAGAGGCTGCATATAAAGATTTTCGGATCAATTATTATACCTACGATCCCTCGGACGCCGAAGACCTCCCCATCATCACACCGGCAGACGCCCTGAAAGGCGGACTCGCCTATGGCAACAATGCCTATGGAAAAGCTTCCCTCGGTTACCTCGCTATGAAGGATCTGCTGGGCGATGAGCTGTTCAAAAAATGCCTGCACACCTACATGGACAGATGGCATGGTAAACACCCCATTCCCTGGGATTTCTTCTATTCCTTTGATGACGCGGCAAAACAGGACCTCAACTGGTTCTGGAACAACTGGTTCTTTACCAATAATTATCTCGACATAGCCATCGATAAGGTAGAAGGTAATAACGTTTCCATCCGCAACATCGGCGGTTTTGTGATGCCCTTCGACCTGATCATTCGCTATTCAGATGGCTCTTCCGATCTAAGCCACCAGACACCGGCCGTCTGGAGCAAAGACCAGAAGAATACCACGATCAAAATGTCCCCGGCCACCGGAAAAACAATACAATCGGTGGAGGTAAATGGGGGTATCTTTGTAGACGCCGATCCCTCGAATAACAAATGGATGTCCAAATGATTTTATGCGCCGGAAGATAGTTTCCATTTATTTATCCGAATGTATTGGCACTGCCCTCCTGGTTTTCGTGGGGCTTTCCATCGTCATCTTCAACAACGGTGATGGGTCTCCCGTCAAAGCCCTCTTTCCCTCACCCGGACTCAGAAGAGCGCTCACCGGCTTCTTGTTCGGCACCACCGGCTGTCTGATCACCCTGTCCCCCGTCGGCAGGATCAGCGGCGCTCATATCAACCCCATCGTCAGCCTGGCCTTCCGGCTAAAAAAAAGAATGTCGACACGACATACGATAGGCTTTGTCATAGCCCAGCTCATCGGTTCTGTCATCGGCGCCATCCCACTCCTGTTCTGGGGTCGTCAGGGCGCCAGCGTAGGTTATGGCGCCACCCTGCCAATCCCCGGCCCCTACATCGTCGCCTTCCTCGGCGAGCTGATCACCAGCTTCCTGCTGGTCGCAGGCATCTTCTTTTTCACCGGCCACAAAAGACTTCGTCGTTGGACGCCCTTTCTTACACCTCCACTATACTGCCTCATGGTCTATACAGAAGGCCCCCTCTCCGGCACCAGCACCAACCCCGCCAGATCCTTCGGCCCCGCAATCATCAGCGGATTGTGGACAGGACACTGGATCTTCTGGCTAGCCCCCATTTGCGGAGCCCTGCTGGCCGTCCTGCTCTTCAAAATGCCGGTGCTCAAATGGTGGACCATCCTGCCAAAGCTCTGGCATCCGAGACGTCCGATGCAACCGATTGTAAATTCACAAATTTGACCGATCTTGCCGGTCTTATACTTCATCGACTATGCGCCTTCGTCTTCTACCCGGTCTGATCATCCTGATCCTTTCGTTTTCAGCATCAGCCCAGCCCCTTGTCTTTCGCGACGCTTCCCAACCTGAAGCTGCAAGAGTAAAAGACCTGCTTTCACGCCTTACGCTGGAAGAAAAAGTCTCTTTGCTGGGCTATCGCTCCAAATCCGTCGATCGCCTGTCCATCCCGGCATACAACTGGTGGAATGAAGCCCTGCACGGCGTAGCAAGAGCAGGAGAAGCAACTATCTTCCCGCAAGCCATCGGTATGGCCGCCACTTTTGACGACAGACTGCTCAAACAGTCATCCGGCGCCATCTCCACAGAAGCCAGAGCAAAATACAACCTGTCTACCGCCGCCGGCAGAAGAGAACAATATATGGGTCTTACCTTCTGGTCCCCCAATATCAATATCTTCCGCGACCCCCGCTGGGGACGCGGCCAGGAAACATATGGCGAAGACCCTTTCCTCACTGCGACAATGGGTTCGGCTTTTATAAGAGGATTACAGGGAGACGATCCACGCTATCTCAAAGCGTCCGCCTGCGCCAAACACTTTGCCGTACACAGCGGTCCCGAATCCAATCGTCATACCTTCGATGCTATCGTCGACGAAAAAGACCTTCGGGAGACCTATCTCTACGCTTTTAAACGACTGGTTGATTCCGGAGTAGAATCCATCATGTGCGCTTATAACAGGGTCAACAGCGAGCCCTGCTGCTCGGGGCCTACCCTCCTGCACCGGATCCTGAGAGAAGAATGGCATTTTTCCGGACATGTAGTGACGGATTGCGGAGCGCTCGACGACATCTTCCTGCGCCACAAAGCCCTTCCCGGACCCGTTGAGACCGCCGCCGCAGCCATCAAAGCCGGAGTGGATCTCGACTGCTCCAATGTCCTCCAGGACGATGTCCTGAAAGCCGTCGATGCAGGACTACTTACCAGACAGGACGTGGATTCAGCTCTGGCAGCCCTGCTCCGCACACAAATAAAGCTGGGTTTCTTCGACGACAAATCCCTCGTTCCGTTCAGCAACTATGGCGCCGATAGCGTGCACAATGCCGGCCATATCGCCCTCGCCAGAGCCATGGCCACCCAAAGTATGGTCCTGCTAAAGAATGACAACCATGCCCTGCCCCTGAAGACGCTCAATTCTCTCATGATCGTGGGCCCTAATTCCTTTTCCTTTGATGCGCTGTCCGGCAATTACCACGGCGTATCCTCCCGCATGGTGACCTTCGTGGAAGGGCTTACCGCTGCCGCAGGCCCCGGTGTCCACATCGAATACGATCAGGGTTGTGACTACAAGGATACCGTACATTTTGGCGGTACCTGGGCAGCCTCCAATTGCGACGTTACAGTCGCCGTACTTGGTCTTACACCCGTAATGGAAGGAGAAGAAGGAGATGCGTTTCTGGCTGCACATGGTGGCGATCGCACCGACCTCAGTCTCCCCGCTGCCCACATCGCCTTCCTTAAAGCGTTACGCAAAAGCATCGGTAAGAAACCGCTCATCCTCGTCATCACAGCCGGCAGCGCCGTCGACCTGTCTACCGTTGAGCCTTATGCGGACGCAATTCTGCTGGCCTGGTACCCCGGCGAACAAGGCGGCAATGCTCTGGCCGATATTATATTTGGAAAAGTTTCTCCTTCAGGTCACCTGCCCGTGACTTTCTACCGCAGCCTGGATGACCTTCCGGACTATAAGGACTATGGGATGAAAGGAAGGACCTATCGGTATTACAACGGCCCCGTTCAATATCCCTTTGGTTATGGCCTTAGTTATGCGTCTTTTGATTATACCTGGCAGTCACAACCAAAAAAGATCTATACCGCAAAGGATTCCATTGCCTTTTCGGTAACGGTAACCAATAAAGGAGATATCAATGCCGATGAAGTGGTACAGACTTACATCGAATATCCTACAGGAGAGAGAATGCCCCTGAAAGAATTGAAAGCCTTCCGGCGCATCAGCGTATCTGCACACGACAGCAGACCGCTGTCTCTTTCTATTCCGGTTAGCGAGCTGCAAAAATGGGATCTTGCTACCGGAAAATGGAAGTTGTATAAGGGAGAATATAAATTAGTGCTCGGCAGTCATTCGCGCGACGAAAAGCTGGTGGCCACCTTTACCACCCGTTAAACAGATAGCCTGATCTTTTTTCTTTCCAGCACACCCGTCAGCAAAACGATCAGGAAAGCAAAAACAAGGGATTTAAGCACCCCAATACCCCCCGTCCGCATGAACAGCGGAAGCCGGGCCTGCTCACCCAATATATGGAGAAGTGCAAAATGAATATAAGGTAGCAGATAACAGGTCAGCGTAATAGTACCCGCAGGTTTGATCAGTCGATACCAGCTCTCCCGGCCCCGGAGATCCACGACGATCGCCAGCAGTACAAAAGCAGCTATGCTTATCGCCGTACAGATCAAGATCCAGGAAGGCGTCACACCCAGCTTGGCAATGCCCCCGATGGGACGCAGCACAAACCCGGCCGCCAGTAGAAATGGGACCCATACAGCCAGTCTGAAAAGGTTTTGCATAATCCTGGCGCCGCCCTTTGCGCGCCTGTAATAGACCGTTACCATGATCCCCGCCATCGCAAACGCACAGAGACCACCACTATCCAGGAACCAGAAATGAGGCAGGGAATGCATTGTCGCCTTTAGTGAGCTCATATTCCAGGCGATCGACATGCCTAAAAAGAAAAGAAAACATACCCCGAGTACCGGCAACCGGTCCCCGATATAAAAATATAGCAGAGCACAGACCAGGTAAACCCAGCCAATAAGGCCCAATATACCATACCAGTGCGTTTTCATCCAGGTTGGATGTTCCGCAGTTCCGCCTTTGTATACAAGGGCCAGCGCTACGAGGAGGAGGATCCCCAAAACCCGAAAAAGGGTCTTCCGCCCCACCGCCCAGTTGGTCGGGTAGACCAGCCAGACAAAGAAGAACGCTATTGTCATCAGCAACATCCACCACCACACGGATATCAGGGCCGGCCCCTTGGTATATTCTTCGTAATTGACGATAAAGACCCCCATGACCAGCAGCGTAAACCCACGACGCAAAATATGCCAGAACGTATTCTTTCGGGACATCCCTTTCTCATGACCATATCGTATGGCCAGCGGAATAGAAAGACCTACGATAAAAAGAAAGGCGGGAAATACCGTGTCCGCCAGCCCCAGCCGGTCCTGCCCTTCTTCAGCATGTTCCAGCCATGCCGGCACACGCTCATCCAGGATGAGGTCATTGACAAATACCATCAGCAACATAGTAATAGCTCTGAAGGCATCGATAGAAGCCAGCCGGCGGCGCAAAAGGGTCATAAAGGTTATTTTAAATTCCTACTAAAGAAATCTCTTCCAGTAAAAAAGCCAGTCGATCATCCTGCTCGTATACCCATACTCGTTATCAAACCAGGCAATGATCCTGGCCTGCCGTCCTACAACGGATGTCAGCGTACCATCTATTACACAGCTATGCGTATTACCCTTTATATCGAGGGATACCAGCGGTTCTTCCGTATAATCGAGAATGCCTTTGTACTCCTGTTTTGCCGCGGTTCCAAACAGGGCATTTATCTCCCCGGCGGAAGCCCCAGTCTTCAGCTGCACGGTAAAATCCGCCATTGCACCATTCGCGACAGGTACCCGGGTCGAAACCGTCCCGATACGATCCTTCAGGACAGGCAACAATCTTTCCAGCGAAGTGGCAAGATCTATCTCGACAGGGATAATGGATTCCGCTGCCGCCCTGCCCCGGCGAAACTGTTTGTGCGGAGCGTCCACCAGCTCCTGTCTCGATGTATAGGAATGCAGAATATTGACCTGGGCGGATTCGATCCCGATCTGGTTCAGAAGATAGAGAATATGCGTAGAACAATTGGTCATACAGCCGCCTGGAGAAATGACGCTGCTCGCCGCAGATAGCTGATGCTGGTTAAAGCCATAGATCAGCAACGGTATATCCGGCGTGCCCGTTGTCGACAACAATACCTTTTTCGCTCCTGCTGACTGGTGAAGCAGCGCCCCTTCTCCGCTGGAGAAGCGCCCCGAACACTCCAGCACGATGTCAACTCCCAGCTCCTTCCAGGGAAGCTTTGCAGGATCTTCCTGCCGAAAGACCCTGAATTTCCGGTCGTGCACCGAAAAATGCCCGCCCGCATGTACCACGGGAAATGGCAGGGTTCCGTATATAGAATCATATCGCAGCAGGTAAGCCAGGTTCTCCGTGTCCATGATATCATTAACGGCGACAAGCTCAACTCCATCCAGGTCAAAGAGTCTCCTGGTCAAAAGCCGGCCGATACGCCCCATCCCATTTATCGCTATGCGCATGGCAAAAATTTATTGAATGAAGCGCAAATATCGGAAATAAATACAGATGGGCCCTTTCGGGCCCATCTGCGGGTTTATTCGTGTTGGATTTCAGCTTCGATTTTTCATGGAATCGTCCCGCAAAAATAAGCGTTCGTCCATCGGCGTTTGCTACTTCTAAAAACAGATTATTTGCAGTGCCGCAAAATCCGCTACTCATATAAGCAGCGTCTGTAGTGCTTCGTATGACAAAGACCTCATAAAAAAATATACATGAAAACACATACCTATTGTTAGTGTAATTTATCGGAAATTTGCAGATTGATTGCTCGACATAGTAGAACAATTGATTTGATGTTAGTCTAATTTTGGTCGGTTCCCTTTCTAAACTTAACATTAGTAGCTATGATTAAAGTCGGTTTAATAGACGACAACTATTTTCTATTGAATAATTACAAAGAGTTTCTTCAGGATTTTCCCGATATCTCCGTAGTATTCACGTTCATCTCACTGGAAGAGCTAAGCAAGAATAAAAAACAGGGCATCGTTGTCAATGAACCCGACATCGTATTGCTGGACATTGCCGTTCCGGAAAAGGCAGGAATAGAAGAAGTGAAGCTATTGCTGAGTCTTTTTCCTGCCTGCAAGATAATCGTGATGAGCGGGGTCGAGGACCAGCGATACATTGTACAATCCCTGCTTTCAGGCGCACGCGGTTTTTTAGCCAAGAATGCCCGGCCGATGGAGATCTATTCTTCCATCCAGGATGTATATAATTCGGGAGCAAGCCTTTCACCGCAAATTGCAAAAAAGCTCATCGATCACCTGAAAGGCAATGTCTCCGATGCACTGGCCAATAAGCTCACCAAAAGAGAAATCGAGCTGGTCAACCTGCTGAAAGAAGGTCTCTCCTATAAAGAAATGGCCGGACAACTCTTCGTTTCCGTTTATACCGTAAATCATCACCTGAAGAATATCTATCAGAAGCTGGGCGTGGAATCCAAATCACAGCTCATTTCCAGGATCTTTCAGAAAACGATCTAATCAATCTCTATGACTATACAAGCACCTCACCTGATCCATATCCTGGTTATCGATGAGATCCCCCTTATTTCGGTAGGACTACAGGAAGTATTCCGTTCCATACACCCTTCCATCCGGGTGGAATACACAGACAGCGTTTTCAGAGCCCTTTCTTCCCGGGAGTATGAGAACAAAAGTATTCACCTGGTCATTCTTGGCTCAGATGAAGAAAAGTCCTCCGACAGCCTGCTGATACACGCCACCGGATTGAAAAAAAGATTCGCAGAAAGCCGGATCATGGTTTACACCGACCAGTACGATCCTGAACTCATCGCCAAAACAGCCGAAGGGACCATCGACGCCTGCATCCATAAGCACGAGCCCGCTGAAGAGATAAGAAAAGCCTATGACCGGCTCCTGGCAGGAGAAACATATATCTCTTCCATTTTCGATACGCTGTACTACTCCTACCGGTTTCACGGGTAATGCTCCTATACCCCATTTTAGTTCCCTTGCCAGCTAAAGAAATAATAGCCATCTACGGTAATTTCGATATATTTGTAACGGTCGCGGGCCCTTGCAACCAATTTCCGTATTTAAGCTATACCTCATTAAAATCATGCCCTCTGTATCAAACCACAAGGTCACGCCACTGGACAGGATCCTCGTTATCGATGATTTACCACTCATCCCACTTGCTTTTCAGGAAGTATTCCGAACGGTCAATCCCAACGCCCGGGTAGAGTATTCTGAGAATATTTTCACCGCTCTGTCTGCAAAAGTATGGGCCAATACCATTTTTGACCTCGTCATCACCGGGTCTCTACAGGACAACTATTCGGCAAATCTCCAGCAGGCAGTCACCGAGTTGCAAAAAAGATTCGGCCAGCCCCTGATCATGATCTACTCCAGCGCCTACGATCCCATTATCATCGAAAAAATGTCCACTACAGGCATCGACGCCTACGTTCACAAATACGAATCCATACAGGAGATCCGCCGCGCTTACGAACAGCTCTCAAAAGGCGAGGCCTATGTCTCCAGCATCTTCCACACCTTGTATTATGAATATGGGCATGGTGTAAGAAAGTAATCTAATCCCCCCAATTCACTTTTTCGGGCAACGCCTCTGCCACTTTGCGCCCATCCCAAAATAATTTTCGCACACCACTTATTTATCTTAATTTTGAAGTCATCAGATGATACGATGAATAAACCTACACCTCTTCAGCGCCACTCCCTGGCAGATGCCGTCGTCAGCAAGCTGCAACAGCAAATATCCCTCGGAGTGTATCAGCCAGGCGACAAGCTGCCCTCTGAACCCGAACTGATGATCGAGTTCGGCGTCGGCCGGTCCAGCATTCGGGAAGCAGTCCGCATCCTGTCCAATACAGGACTGCTCAGCGTCCGCCAGGGCTCAGGCACCATTGTCCAATCCCAAAGCGGTATTACCGAACCCCTGCCGCAGCGCCTCCGCCGCGCCGCAGCACCCGATCTCGATGAAGTGCGACAGCTGCTGGAACTAAAGATCGCCGAAAAAGCAGCCCTCAACCGCACAAAAAAAGATATAGTGAAAATGAGATCCCTGCTGGACAAAAGAGAAGCCGCCGCCCGGGCCGGAGATGTAGAGGCAGCCATAGATTTCGACATCCGCTTCCACATCGCTATAGCCGTCGCTTCCTGCAACGATATTCTTGCCGATCTCTACCGGACCTTTGCCGCTCAGGTAAGCCGGCACTTCCACGAAGTGAAACTTACCACCGAGACCTTTCTCAGCACCCAACAGCTACACGAGGTCCTGCTCCAAAGTATCATTGAACAGGATGCAAAAAAAGCCTGGATCTATGCAGCAAAGATCACGGGCCCCGCCTGAGATCGGCTATCTACAAACATCAGATGATCAGATAAAAAATTAATTACACGACAATGTCCACATCAACTACACCCGCAACAAGTTCCGATATAGCGAGCGCAACAGCTCAAAAGACAATTTTTTCCATACTGCTGGCAATCAGTTTTTCACACCTGCTGAATGATACCATGCAGTCCCTGATTCCCTCGACCTACCCCCTTTTGAAAAAATCCCTTCACCTGGACTTTGGCCAGCTGGGACTTATCACGTTCTGCTTTCAGCTCACCGCATCTCTTCTGCAACCCTTTGTAGGACTTTATACCGATAAAAAACCCCAGCCCTGGTCACTCGCGGCCGGGATGTGCTTTACCCTTGTTGGCCTCGTGCTCCTATCCCAGGCAGCCAGCTTTTCCATCGTGCTCGTCGCCGTAGCCCTGGTTGGTGTCGGGTCATCCATCTTTCACCCTGAAGCCTCAAGGCTGGCCTACCTGGCATCAGGTGGCCGAAGAGGTATGGCCCAATCCATTTTCCAGTTGGGCGGCAATGCAGGCGCTTCGCTTGGCCCCCTGCTGGCAGCCCAGATCATTGCCCCCTATGGTCAGTCAAGGATACTCTGGTTCTGCCTCTTTGCATTGGTGGCTATCGGCGTGTTGCTCCAGACCGGTGCCTGGTACAAACGGAATCTACCCGTTCGCAAGACAGCTACTCCTCCGGTAGAAGCCGCTACACTGTCCGTACTCGTTGCGCCAACAGCGCCGCCCAAACAACGGGTGGTCATCGCTCTTATCATTCTCCTGGTCCTGATCTTCTCCAAATACTTTTACATGGCCTCCATGAGCAGCTACTATACCTTTTTCGTGATGGATAAATTCCATGTGTCCGTTCAGGACTCCCAGATGCTGCTCTTCCTCTTCCTTTTTGCCGTGGCAGCAGGAACCCTTATAGGCGGCCCCATCGGAGACCGTATCGGCAGAAAATATGTGATCTGGTTCTCAATACTTGGGGTGGCCCCCTTTACCCTCCTTCTTCCCTATGCCAACCTCTTCTGGACGGGCGTCCTGTCGGTATGTATCGGGGTGATACTGGCCTCGGCATTTTCGGCCATCCTGGTCTACGCCCAGGAGCTGGTGCCCGGAAAAGTAGGGTTGATCTCCGGATTATTCTTTGGCCTTGCCTTTGGTATGGGTGGTATCGGCGCCGCCGTCCTCGGCAAGCTTGCCGACCAGACCAGCATCAGCCATGTCTTCCACCTTTGCGCCTTCCTGCCCCTGCTGGGTCTGCTAAGCGTCTTTTTGCCCGATACAGCCCCCCGCAAAAAGGGCTAGATATCCGGGCCTTACCCAGCCCCTGCCGCAGTATCCGGCCTTACCCGGCCTTGGCCAGCCCTGCCGCGCTCAGCCGCAGCATCGGCACCTCAGGACACAAAAAGACCGGACCTGTTTCTGGGAATCCCCATTAACGGTCCGGCCTCTAAAAGCTATATAAAAAAGCTTATTTCTTAGTTGCAGTATCCTTCTTAGTTGTGTCAGCTGCCATCTTGGTAGAATCTGTAGCCATCTTAGAAGTAGAATCTGTCATCTTGGTAACAGAATCCTTAACAACAGTAGAATCCTTAGGAGCTTCAGAGCCACCGCTGTTGTTACATGCTGCAAATGCGCCAATTGCTAATACGACCAGGAACTTTTTCATTTGTGATTGTTTTTGCGTTAATTGAATGGTTTCGTGATTAATACCCCAACCAGGAAAAAAGTAACCCGGCTAAATCAATGTATTTTGCATATTTTTTATAATAATACATAAAACACTACTTAGCAATAACAGATAGGCTTTTTTTATTTTTTTACACCTGATTTGGGTTACGAATCTTTAATTTGGGTATTAAATACAGCAATTAGCGTGAGGACAGAGATCACCGAACAAAAATTACTCGAAGGACTGGCATGCAACGATAGGAAGGCCATCGAAACCATTTATAAGCAGCATTATAATATGGTACAATCCCTGGTCCTCAACAATAGTGGCTACCCCGATGACGCAAGAGACATTTTTCAGGAAGCCATGATCGTACTCTATGAAAAGGTCAGATCCGGCTCCTTTGAATTAAATTGTCAGCTCAAGACCTATCTCTATTCCGTATGCCGCCGTCTATGGCTCAAGCGTTTGAACCAAATGCAAAGGATCTCCCCCGAAGTGGAAAGCCTGGGAGAAACGGTACCTGTAGAAGAAGAGCTGGAAAAACATGAGCAACGCAATCAGGATTTTCTGGTAATGGAGCAGTCCCTCAATAACCTGGGGGAGCCCTGCCGCAGCCTTTTAAAGGCCTATTACCTGGAAAAAAAGAATATGGTCGAAATAGCAGGCGATTTTGGTTATACCAATGCAGATAATGCCAAGAATCAAAAGTATAAATGCCTGATGCGGTTGAAAAAAATATTTAGTCAGACAAAAAATAAGAGCTAACAATGCAGGACACTGCCCTATTAGATGCCGTTGAACGCTATATCCGCGGAGAAATGCTCCCCGAGGAAAAAGTGTTTTTCGAGCATATCCGGGCCACCAACCCCGATGTCGACCAACTGGTGGTCGAACACAGCCTATTTCTTGATAAATTCACCCAATACGGCGAGATAGACAACCTTAAGTCACAGCTGAAAGAAGTCCACAAACAGCTGATACAGGACGGTCAGATCGAAGAGACCCGCCCGGCTAAGGTCGTGACCTTATGGAATAAATACAAGCGGGTCATCGGAGTAGCCGCTTCCATCGCCGGTATCACCGCCCTAGCGATCAGCGGCCTTATTTCTGCAATATCTCCCAAAGTCAGCAATGAACATGTCGATTTATTGTATCGTGAAATACAAAAAACCGACGCCAAGGTCAATAATCTTACCAATAAGATCAATTCCACCGTTGCATCAACCACTTTTGAACATGGTGGAACAGGTTTTCTCATCGACGGGAAAGGTTACCTGGTGACCAATGCCCATGTCGTGAAAAACGCCACCCAGGTCGAAGTACAGAATAATCTCGGTACTTATGATGCCCGGATCATCCACCTCGATCGTCAGGCAGATCTGGCCCTGCTAAAAATAGAAGATACTTCTTATCATGCTTTTCCCAGTTTGCCCTACAGCATCAATAAGACTGGCACCGAGCTTGGCGAAGAGTTATTTACGCTTGGTTACCCCCGCGATGAGATCGTTTATAATAAAGGGTATATGAGCGCAAAAACGGGCTTCCAGGGTGATACACTGGCCTGTCAGATAACCATCGCAGCCAACCCCGGTAACAGCGGTACCCCTGTCCTAAACAATGATGGAGAGGTCATCGGCATCGTCAGCTCCAGTCAGCAAAATGCACAGGGGGTCGTCTTTGCAGTAAGATCCAAAAATATCTTCCGGGCCATCGACGCCATGAAATCGGATAGCACCCTGCTCAAATCAGATAGCACCCTTAGCCGGCTGCATCTGCCCCAGAATTCCTCCATCAAAGGACTCGACAGGAAACAACAGATCAAACGCATAGAAGACTGTATCTTCATCGTAAAAAGTAATTAAAGATAAGCCCGTCAATAAAACTAAAAACCCGCCAAAGGCGGGTTTTTAGTTTTAACTATTTCCACAAATTCGACGGATACTCTCCCTTCGCGATCAGCGCATTCAAGCTGGCCTGCACACCTGGCGCATCCTCTTTATAAGTAACCCCGAACCATTGAGCCGCAGTAGGAATGACCTTGATATCCCCCTTTCCTTCCTTGATCAGCTTGTCTCCAATGATAGGAATAAAGAACTCAGCCTTGGGATTAGAGCCTTCCTCTTTCAGAAATTCCGCAAAGATCTTCTGCGTATACGCAAAGACAGAAGGATCAAAACCCCAGAAATTCATAGATACCTTCGAATCAAAAGGCACTTCAAATTTCTTGTCTCCTTCTTCATACGTGATCTTGTCCCCGTCCTGGTAGATCTTGGTGCGTTCTGCAATAGAGACCAGGTTGCCATTGGCATCCACCTGGCAGACCCCCCGGCTCACAGTCCCATTGTCAGACAGCGTCTTGGCGAGCTCATAACCGATAATACAATACAATTTCTCATTAACCTGTTTTGTCAGGAAACCATAGGCTTTTTCAAAAGCATCCCGTCCATAGAAATCATCTGCATTGATGACGGCAAACGGCTCTTTGACAGCATCCTTCGCGCAAAGGACGGCATGAGCCGTTCCCCAGGGCTTGGTCCTTTCAGCAGGTACCTTATAGTCGCCCGTAAAGGAATGCATATCCTGGTACACGTAGTCGGTAGCGATCCTTCCCTTTAATTTGGGCTCCATGATATTCTTGAAATTGTCGGCAAAATCTTCACGGATAATGAACACTACCTTTGTAAATCCAGCCCGGATGGCGTCGTAAATGCTATAATCCATGATCGTTTCCCCACTGGGTCCAAAACCTTGTATCTGTTTCATACTGCCATATCTCGAGGCCATGCCGGCTGCCAATATCAAAAGGGTTGGTTGCATTATCGTAATTTTAATTTTTAGGACACGAAAATAAAAAATTACTCCCTGATAATGGATAATTTATTAATGGATAATTTACTGGCGCATCCAGTGGATTATCCATCCCTTATAGAGCACCTGCTAAAACAGGATCACACTGCTCAATCCCCCATAGTTGACGTCCTCCGCCTGGATCGTCTCCACCCCGTCATATCCGGTAACAAATGGTTCAAGCTTAAAGGCCACCTGAAGGCAGCCCAGGCATCCTCCAACCGCTCTATCCTCACCTTCGGAGGCGCATGGTCCAATCATCTTGTCGCCACCGCCTTTGCAGCAAAACAGCTGGGGCTGCGGGCCATAGGCATTATTCGCGGCGAACGCCCTGCAAAATTTTCGACCACACTGGAAGATGCAGCCGCATATGGAATGACCCTGGTCTTCATCTCCCGTGAGGCATATGCACGCAAAGACGAACCGATTCAGCTGGAAGAATTGACCCGCTCTTACCCCGGCGTTTATATTATTCCGGAAGGCGGCGGCGGAGAAGCAGGCATTTTGGGCAGCGAAGACATTCTGCGAGGGATCGATGCCACAAAATATACCCATATCCTCTGCGCCATCGGCACAGGCACCACCTTCCTCGGCCTGGTCCGCGCATCAACACCCGAACAACAGGTCATCGGAGTGCCCGTTCTGAAGGGTTTCGATACCCTGGCAGCCATCGACAAGGACAAGATCCTTAGACGGGAGCTCCGTGACCGATGCCATCTTCTCCCCGACTTCCATTTCGGAGGTTACGCCCGTCATCCGCAAGAATTATTGGATTTTATGAACCGCTTTTACAGGAAAACAAGTATTCCCTCCGACATCGTCTATACCGGAAAATTATTTTATGCACTCGAACAAGGACTTTCTCAATCCCTTTTCCCCGCCCATTCCCGCTTATTAGTCATCCACAGCGGCGGATTACAGGGCAACCAATCCCTTCCACCAGGCAAATTGGATTTTTAGGCCCGGATTTTGGTACATTTGCCAAAGTCGGGAACCCAAAAATATATCCCAACTTTGGCAAATCGGGCTTATGATTAGCCTTCGGCTAAACGCCTCGAGAGGCGTTTGGGTTGCCCAATTCGTAACACCACTTATGTACAGGACGGTAGGTTTTTTGTTGACAGGTATTCTTTTTACAACCTTCCTGCAGGCGCAGGATACCCTGCCCCACTTTTCTGCCACCGCCCGTGGACCAGGTAAGATCCTCATCAGCTGGCATAACAACTATACTTCCGTCTCTCAGATCAGCATCCAGCGTTCGACAGACAGCTCAAAGAATTTCACCACGTTGATAACCGTACCGGATCCGAGACTGCCCGAGAATGGAGCGATGGACAGCAAGGCTCCCCATCCTAATTTCTATTATCGCTTATTTATAGTGCTGGACAACGGGAAATATCTCTTTACCCCTTCCCGGCGTCCCCGATCCAGTACCGGGGAAAGCCCCACCGCCAAAGAAGCCGACGACGAATCCAACGTCTCAAAAATGGCCGCAACCCGCATACTTTATTTCGATCCTGCAAAAGACAAGGAAAATGCCCGGATCAAAAGCCCGGCGAGCATTCACAACAACAGACCGCAGGTCGAGCTTTCCAACACCGTATTTGTCCGTAAAGGAGACAGTCTTATAGGCCAGCTATCCGGTAGCCGGATCCAGTCGTTTCGGGATTCACTACTGACAAAAACAAAGGACACCCTGCTATTCATCGACGGAGATACCCTCCAGATCAAACCCTTTATTCCAAAAGAAGTTTATAAGGTTTCTCCTTATGTGTTCACCGGTAAAATGGGGAATATTCATGTGTCCCTGCCTGGCGCAGCTCAAAGACATTATGGAGTAAAATTCTACGACGATAGCAATAAGTTACTCTTTGAGCTCTCGGAGATCCGGGACCCTTCCCTGATCCTGGATAAAACGAACTTCCATCATTCAGGATGGTTCCGCTTCGAGCTCTACGATGGCGATCAGCTAAAAGAAAAGAATAAGTTCTTTATCCCAAAAGATTTTTAATCCAGCTGCGCATCAAACACTACCTCAAAATGATGTTTCCATTTAGCCTTCACCTCCTCCAATCCAACCGGATATCCTAATTCTTTTTCCAACGACGTAGCTTCTTTATCCGCAATGCCGCAGGGAATGATGTCGCCAAAATAAGAAAGGTCCGTACTGACATTAAAAGCAAACCCGTGCATCGTCACCCATCGGCTGCAGCGAACCCCTATCGCACAGATCTTCCTGGCCTTACCTTTCTCATCCGGCCCGATCCAAACCCCCGTCTCGCCCGGCGACCGGTCTCCGTGAATACCATAATCGGCCAGTACCCGGATACTCACCTCTTCCAGATTACGCAGATAGCGACCAATATCCGTGTAGAATTTTTCGAGATCAAGAATAGGATATCCCACAAGCTGCCCCGGCCCGTGAAAAGTGATGTCTCCACCCCTGTTCGACCGGAAGAACTGCACGCCCCTCGCCTGCATCTGCTCGTCCCCGATCAGCACATTCTCCATATGCCCGCTCTTGCCGAGGGTATAAACAGGTGGATGTTCGACCAATAAGAGGTAATGCGTAGTGTTTGCGCCGTCCCCGTCAACATCCTCAGTGACAACACTTGCACCAGCGCCCGTGCCAGCAGCCGCCCTCTCCCGGGCCTCCGCCTTGATCTGCACATTTTCCTGTAATAATGCTTCCTGGTAGTCCCAGGCGACCTGGTAATCCATTTTCCCCAGGTCTTTAAATACGACTTTTTGCATAAACGACCCGTATTGTATCCCGGCAAAAAAATCATCAAAAATATATTTTTTTGCCGATATACCGCTAATATCGGTGCACTTCGTGCACAAACTGGACTCCGTCCAGTTAGGGTACTAAATCGTACCTTTGCAAAAATTTGCAGTATGCCCAAGGGACTGGATGAGGATAAAGAGCTCGATGAAAACCCGTTGATCGACGGGTCCGACGAACTGTACGAGCGCATGAACCTGAAGGTCGATAAAGGCCAGGAACCCCTACGCATCGATAAATTCCTCGTCCAGCGGATCGAGAACGCCTCCCGGAACAAGATCCAGAAAGCCCTCGAAGCCGGCATGGTGCTGGTCAATAACAAACAGGTAGCTCCCAATTACAAGATCAGACCCCTGGATGAGATCATCATGTATTCCGATAAGGAAGCCCCCGGAGAAGAGATCATTCCCGAAGAAATGCCCCTCAACATCTTTTACGAGGACGATGAGGTGATGATCATCAACAAACGCCCGGGGCTGGTCGTTCATCCGGCCAGCGGCAATTACTCCGGCACGCTGATCAATGGTGTAGCATGGTATCTCCGGCAAAAGAACAATTCCATCAACGAAGAGACCCTTCCCCGTTTTGGACTGGTACATCGCATCGATAAGAATACCAGCGGTCTGATGGTCCTCGCAAAAACGGAAAAAGCCGTCCGCAGCCTGGCCAAACAATTCTTTGACCACACCGTCAAACGGCAATACATGGCCCTCGTATGGGGAGACCTGGCAGAAGACGCCGGCACCATTATCGCTCACGTAGGCCGCCACCAGCGTTTTCGCAAGCTCTTTGATGCCTATCCCGAAGGCGAACACGGAAAAGAAGCCATCACACATTATAAGGTCCTGGAACGCTTTGGGTATGTCACCCTGGTACAATGTGTCCTCGAAACAGGACGTACCCACCAGATCCGCGTACACATGCAGCATATCGGCCATCCCCTGTTCAACGATGACACATACGGAGGTGATAAGATCGTAAAAGGAACCGTCTTCAGCAAATACAGGCAATTTGTAGACAACTGCTTCGCTACCTGCCCCCGGCATGCGCTGCACGCCAAAACCATCGGATTCGTCCATCCGGGCACAGGAGAGGACAAGCTCTTCGAAAGCGAGCTCCCGGGTGATATGCAGTCTGTGATCGGGAAATGGCGGGATTATGTAAAAACAAAGATCTGATGCTTCTTACTTAGGGAAGCTCATCTTATAGTCCACATTGATCTTGCCGCGGGAGATATCGTCCAGCTTGCCTTTCAGCAATTTTTTCTTCAGCGGTTTCAGGTAGTCGATAAACAATTTCCCTTCGATGTGATCGTATTCATGAAGGATGACCCGGGCCGTAATGCCATTGAAGGTTGCCGTATGTGGTTCGAAATTCTCATCCACATATTCCAGTGTCACTTCTTCGCTCCGAAAAACATCCTCCCGGATCTTTGGAATACTCAGACACCCTTCGTTATACGCCCATTCCTCTCCATTCAATTCGATCACATGCGCGTTGATAAACACCTGCTTTACTCCCGGTCCATCGGGGTACTTATCCTTTTCGTCCTCTTCCAGGTTGGTAAAGATCTGCTGGGAATCCACTACAAAAAGCCGGATGTCACGATTGATCTGAGGTGCCGCCAGCCCTACCCCATTACTCGAATACATCGTCTCCCACATATCCTCTATCAGCTTGGTAAGATTCGGATAGTCAGGAGTGATATCTTTACTCACAGACCGGAGGATAGGTGTACCATAAGCGACGATAGGTAAAATCATGTTGCTATATTTTTTCGAAAAAAATTTTATTGATTCGCTCTTCCTAAATATTCCTGTAATAAGATGGTGGCAGCGATCTCATCCACCAACGCCTTGTTCCGCCGCTGCTTTTTCTTCAATCCCATTTCGATCATAGCCCGCGATGCCATTTTGGACGTGTACCGCTCGTCCACCGGCAACAGAGGAATAGTCGGAAACTCCTTCTGCAACCTGACCATGATCTGTCTGACCAGCGGAGTCGCATGTGTATCGCTATCATCCCAGTTCTTTGGCTCCCCGATGAGGATCAACTCCACGGGCTCTTTTTTAAAGTAGTCCTTCAAAAAAGCGATCAGCTTCGGAGATTCTATCGTCATCAACCCTGTCGCAATGATCTGTAAAGGGTCGGTGACGGCCAGGCCGGTACGCTTAAGACCATAATCTATCGCCATGATACGGGCCATTAGTTGCTCTCCCCCTCATTGTGTTTTAGAAATTCCTCGGGCGTACATACAGGCAAGGCAGGTATGGCAGCATTTGGAAGATCATTGTTCCGGGTGATAAAATAATCCAGCTTGTGGTGCAAAGCTGTATAATAAGATAAGGCGTCCTCCATATTGTTCATCTTCGAATGCAGGGCATTCACCGTGATCTCATGACCCGTATCGATGACCTGCACCTCGGCAAGCAGGGCCAGCAACAGCTTCTTCGCACGCTCCGCTCCATAGGCTTCCACCAGCCGCTGACACATTACCTGCACAACCGCCGGCGTAACATAAGCCTGCACCCGCCCCTTCACAGCCCACTCCATCAATTGCCGGGCAGTTGTATAATTCTTATCCCGCTTCAAGGTAAAATCGAGCAGAATATTGGCGTCCAAAAAGATCCTAAAGGCCACTGCTCACCTCCTTGTCTTCCGGCCTCTCCAGTTGATCTACCATATCTAATATATTGTGCCTCGATACTGGCCTCGTCACCTGCCGGAAATAACTCTCCACCAATTCAGACACACTTATCCCCTTGCCGGCCGCATAGACCTTCATGGCCTCCAGCAAGGCCCCGTCAATAGTAAGATTTAGTCTTTCCTTCATTTCAAAGGCAAATATACGCATTTTCTTAAAATATGCGCATAGCGAATTTTAATGTACAAAAATCCAGGACGCAGAAGTGGAAAAATAAAGGTCGGAGATTACAAAAACGGCGAAAACCACGCTCGCTATCCCATTGGCAGTCATAAACGCAAGGTTTACCCGGCTCAAATCATTGGGCTTTACAAGCCTATGCTGGTAGATCAGCATACCCATAAAAACGGCTACGCCTATCCAATACCACCAGCTAAAACCGCCATACCGGCCCGCCGCAATGACACACAGCGTGCTCAATAAGTGAAGCCCTTCGGAAACACGCAGAGCCTTTGCTTTTCCCAGCCATGACGGCATGGAATAAAGACTATGGGATTTATCAAATTCTTCATCCTGCAGAGCATAAATAATATCGAAGCCACTCACCCAAAATATGACAGTAAGGGAAAAAAGGATGGGCAACAAAGCAAAATGACCGGTAACAGCCAGGTATGCACCTATCGGAGCCAGCGAAAGTCCGAGTCCAAGCACGAGATGGCATAATGGAGTAAACCGCTTGGTATAGCTATATCCAAGAACGACAGCCAATGCAACAAAAGAGAGCGCAAAACACAGGGGATTAATAAACCATGTACACACAACAAATGCAACACAATTGAATATTACAAACCGCAAAGCGCTGTTCTTAGAAATAATCCCTTTCGGTATCTCACGGATAGCAGTACGCGGGTTCAATGCGTCAAACTTTACATCCAGCCAGCGGTTGAATGCCATGGCTGCGCTGCGGGCAAAGACCATACAAGCGACTACCAGCAAAAACCTTATCAATACATCTTCGATTGTCTGTGGGAAATATTTCAGTAGATCATTCCAATAGTCCAGTGCAGCCTGCCCTTTTCCTCCATATCCCGGGAACTTGTCTCCGGAAAAAATCCCGGTGACACTGTGGACATATTTTACCCCCAGAAAAAACCCGATCATCGCAAACGGCATCGCAAAAATGGTATGCGAGAACTTAACCAGGCTCAGATAATTCTTAACTGTACTCATAATTATTTATTTATCGCGACGTAGCCTCATTCCCAGCGCTCATGCCTCCCCGGACAAGCTCCCACAACACAATCCCCGCCGCTATCGAAATATTCAACGAATGTTTCATCCCCCATTGCGGTATCTCCACACTCCCATCACACAAAGCCAG
>Ga0307510_10000804_pt1 | contig 32599 bp, 37 predicted proteins | sample 12_EM_MG_FD_207224 | JGI IMG/M metagenome (GOLD analysis project Ga0307510, IMG submission 207224) | Populus trichocarpa ectomycorrhiza microbial communities from riparian zone in the Pacific Northwest, United States - 12_EM | ecosystem: Host-associated > Plants > Roots > Unclassified | place... | reverse complement strand
CATTTGACCAGATGGACGCATCAAACTCACGGACGCCAGCCTCAATATTCCCATTCGGTAATCGACGGGCATGTAGCGCATCATCGATGTCTTGACAACCTTTTACGAGTCGATTAGTTTCCAAGTTGGCATGACAAGACACCTACGCACCAGGTGGGTCAATGCTACAGATATTGAGTTGTCGCAAGTCTTCACGATCTCTCCAAATAGGGTTCTCATCCCCTTTAAGTGGCACCAACCACTGATCACCTTCAGGCGGCAAACAGTCCAAGATAGCCTTCCCAAAGGGCCTATACGGGACGTCAAACTCTAGCAGCAAGCTTTCTTGCTCAGCCTCCTTGCTTTCGACTTTTCCGAGAGCTCTGACGAAGTGGCCTTCGGGATAGCGCGACGTTATGTCCCACTTGTCTATTGTGACTAGAATTTTCTGACCAAGAAGCGCTGGAGCCTGGCGCGTGCACATTCGAATGCGTGGAAGGAGACGTGAGACCGGGGTCGCAAATACAGTTTGTTGAGAGAGCGACGTTGTTGTAGATGAATTCAGGGTAGTACTATCAATATGGCAGACGTATCTGGTACGAGAATAATGTCAGGACGGGTAGCACGGCGAACTGGTGACCACGTACGCTCTCCAATTCCTCTTGATGACCCCAACAATGCGACCCGTGGGCTGCTTCTCGGTTATTGTTCGAGAGGAGCCTTCGGTCCCTAGTGCCTTTTCGTCCACGATTACCCTTTCACCTTCCTCGTCAGACTCTTCTGCGTCGTCATTTTTGAGCGTAGCTGTTAACTTGGTCAGCATTATCCAGAAGAAGACAAATTCCAGCTCACAATCCTGGTCAACCACTTCGTCTGTAGGCGCCTTCCATTCTTGTTCGTCGAAAACCTTGACGACCACAATATCTCCCTGTACGGCGCGATTCATATTCTCCCGCCCAATCAAGAGGATTGGCTTGCTATAAGCCTCCACATTAACGCTACCCTGGAAACTTCGATCAATACCATAGTTAGATGCTTGCACTCATAAGCTGACCTCCAAAAAGTTGAATTGGTTCGCATTGAAATGACCTTGGTGCAATTGACCAGCTTTGACTCCCGCCATGAGGGCACCGGTCGACAAGTACTGGTCCATGTCCATGGTCAGTTGGATTTAGGGACGAGGGCACTGTCAGCTGTTCACCTCGGGGTATAAGGGAGGACGACCCGCCGCTGCAGTTGGCTCTACGCTGTTGGAACCCGCTGATAATAGATCCATAAGTTGAGTAGATTCAGGCATTTCCTCCACATATCGTCGAACTATGAATTGACGAACAAGTGAGTTTGAGGTCATGTCTGTGAGGGTAATAGTCGATCACCTGAGGAGCAGGGTATCCCATCTTTCTCGGCTTTCAATCGATTATTGACATCGTCAGTCAGAAGTACCACCGTCGGTAGTCTTGGCTGGGGCTGTCCTCTGATTGGTGGGCGCGTAAGGGATATGTGCGTGTTGTACCAGGCGGTTCCAGCGCGGATGGCTTGAGCTCTGGATTAGAAAGTGAAATCTTTGAAGAGACTATTAATACCTCGGTCGTTGCGGTCGTTTGGGGTCTCTCCCAGTTCGCGAACCACGGCCGTTTCTCTGTTATGCGTGGAATAGCAGTCCCAAATCATGACATCGAACTCACGAGCGAAATTCATTATAAAACATCCAAGTACACTTCTCATCAGACTTCATCAATGCCTTAAGTCTGTTGTAAAGGGGAAGTGACCGATGTCGGACCTCCTCCAGCACGGTCTGGAGAAGTACAATGGGAGTTTTGAAATAGCTCGATTCCATGAGGTCCATCTACGGGGCGAATTCAAGCAAGAACGTCTTTTCGCGGTATCGAGAACAGACCTGGGCAAGGAATACATTTGTGTCCGGCAAGACGAAATGGCCATTGGGAAACTGCTTGTGGTCGACGGCACCACTGAAGGGTAGACACGAACCAGGGGTAGAGGCGCATTCTCTACACCTTTCAATTCCGCAGGAGACGTCATCCCTGAGATATCTCTCTCGGATGACTGAAGAAAACGGTTAGGACGCGCGTCACGAATAAGGAGGACCTGGCGCACCTTTAACGACCTTCCCTCTAGCAGTTTTCTTGAAGAATTTTCTTTGTGTAAATACTGCATCCTCTCTATTTCGTTTGCGAATGGTGATTTCAACCATGGCTGTGGGTGTCAATGTGTGATAACGATAAGATGCACTGATGCAATTTCATCTGAAGACTCGAGGCTAAAGTGCGTAAAGGTTGGACACGTGGTCATCACTCACGTTACAGCGAAACCGCGAGAGTTGCCAGCAGGTAACAATGCAGCTACTCTGGCTGCTTCTCACCCTCGTACCCTCCGTAAAATCTTTCAACGATTCTAGCTCGTCCGACCCGCCCATATGGGGAGCGTATCGTCCCAATCTCTATTTCGGCCTGAGGCCACGGTTACCCCAGTCTCTTATGAGTGGGCTCATTTGGTTCGGCACCCAAGACTATCACTCATTCACAAGCAAGCCCCTCTCTAAATAACGCATTTACATTGCCGTTCTAATGCGTTCCACAGAAGCACGTCATGCTTGCGACCAGGGTGACGAACTGGATCAGTATACTTGGACGCAGTTCGATGCAAGGGAAGGAGGCATTCAAGTATTGAAAGATAGCAAGAACAACGTTCAAGTTACTACCGAGTTATTGATGGTCGACGGTGGGGAACATGGCGGAAGCTGGGCAGCGCGAATCAAAGGAAAGCCCATCGTTGAAGGTATCGTATCTCACGCTCGTCCTCGTCGACTTCGCCCTCACCATTGTGTTTTGTACAGGGAGGCCCTCACGGACTTCTTTTATCTTCTACGCTGGTCTGGAAGGAATGGGAGGTCTCGACTTGGAAACAGATGAAAACGAGAATGTGCGCAACAATTCCTTCCGTCTGTTACAACGACTAAATGAACACGTCAGGGCCTCGAAGGTCCTATCGCTCTTACCGGTTCAACGCCTGAGCTTGATGAATTTACCATTCGAATTGTGGATGGTGCGTCTTCACCGTCCACCACAGTCAAACGCATCTCGAACCAAGTTTGCAGGCCCAAACAACAAAGCTTATTCTGATGGTGCATTCTCGGATGTTTTCGCTAACCGTATTGGGAGAACACATTATAGCGGGTTTCGTGTTCCTGCGGGAAACGTATGGCAGGCTAAAGGCAGGTGCATACACGCTTCACACCGAGCAAGACAACTGACTGCGAAGAAACAGAGGTTATCATACAAGAGATTGCCTCAAATGCACGAAAGGCTGCGGAACACTTCAAACAGGGAGATTTGGTCCCTGACCCTTCATTCACCCTTCAGCTCTCGGATGAGACGCTCTCAGGGAGCAACCTACTCGCATTCCAGAAGTTCTTTGATGGAGAATTTCAGTTTGACGTATTTTATGAGAGCCGAAGTGGACAGAAGGACTTGAGTGGTATGTGTCTATCTACTCATTGCTCTCGCAAGTGCTAACGCTTCCATAGCCGCTACCCTTGATGCAGGAATTGCCGCATTTTCCACTTCATTCGGCCAGCGGTTTCGTGAAATATTTCCTGTTCCCGATTCCCCAAAAAAGGAAGCGCTCGAGGCATTTTCACAAGCAATTACCTCAAACTTGCTTGGTGGGATCGGGTATTTTTATGGCACATCACTCGTAGACCCATCCTTCTCGTACGAATGGGATGATGACAGCTCGCCAGCTGACAGTGACGATGATGACGGAAAACGTACCAACAAGGGTCCCCGTTTGACAGAGCCGAAGGCCCTGCTGACTTCCACGCCGAGTCGTAGCTTCTTCCCCAGAGGCTTTTATTGGGATGAAGGCTTCCATCTTTTGCATATTGGCGAGTGGGATAACGACCTTAGGCTAGTGCTTTGGCGTTTCTTGGTTGCTCTCATTGACCTTTGTTGCAGCCTAGACATCCTCAAGGACTGGATAAACCTGGTTGACGAGGACGGCTGGGTTGCGCGTGAACAAATCCTTGGCGAGGAAGCGCGCAGCAAGGCACGTTGTGACGTCTATCTGATTGTTGGACGCTTCACCAAATACCCCAATTATCAGGTCCCGCCACAATTCCAGATACAGGTTCCCAGCTTTGCCAATCCCCCGACGCTATCCATGGCCGTGACTGCATTCATCAAGCGCCTAAAGCGCCATACTGAGCCTACTGCCTTTGATCTGGGTTTGGATTTTGGCGCTGGACACGCCCAGATACCAATTTCGACGTCCCAAGCTGCCACTGGTAACCGTTATTTGGCAGATCGGGGCCTTGCATTGTCCTTTTTGCAGACCATATATCAACCACTCAAGCGTCACTACGAATGGTTTAGACGCACCCAGCGCGGACAATTAAAGCAATATGGGCGCAAGGCTCGCTCGAGGACAGAAGCTTACCGATGGCGTGGTCGATCAGAAAAGCACGTCCTGACTAGTGGTATGGATGACTATCCCAGGGCGCCACCCCATATCGGAGAGTTGCATCTGGACTTGCTCTCCTGGATGGGTTTCTTCTCTAGAACGATGAAGGAAATTGCCGAATTCATAGGAGAGGAAGAAGACAGAAAGCATTATGCCAACATTCAAAAGGCTATTATTGATAATATTGATGGTCCGAGTCATCACCTTTTGTCTGTTTATGGCCTGACTGTTGTGATTAGATCTACATTGGAGCGAGGATTCACAGATGTACTGTGACGTTGGTGTGGACGACGACGGTACGTGGATCCTTGCCGTTTTCTAGACAACTCAGTGACAGACTGACGACTTGGACATATGACAGACGAGTCCTACCATGTCTGCCATAAAGGCTACCTCTCTTTATTTCCCTTCCTGTTATCTCTCCTACCGCCAGACTCCCCGCACCTCGGCTCCATATTGGACTTGTTGCGTGACCCCCAGCACTTATGGTCGCCTTTCGGTCTTCGGAGCTTGTCTGCGTCTCACCCAGGATTTGGAACGGACGAAAACTATTGGAGAGGGCCTATTTGGATCCAGATGAACTATCTTGCCCTACAGGCATTGCACGAGGTGAGTGTTTAGGCGCCCTAGAATGACTATGACGCTACAACCGTGACTAGACCTATGCTGTCCACGAAGGACCGTACCAGAAAAAGGCCCAAGCAATCTACGCAGAACTCCGTCAGAACGTGATCGACAATGTTTTCAAGGTACGTTGCCGTTTCATTCATTGTAATGCGGGTGTCTAACTTAACATGAAGGAGTATGAGCGTACGGGCTACGTGTGGGAACAGTATGACGCCAATACAGGCGAAGGCAGAAGAAGGTGAGTCCATCCGGACGCGTTCCGAGATTGTGACTCATGGAGTCGCGCGCTCTAGTCATCCTTTCACTGGATGGACCTCTCTAGTCACATTGAGTGAGGATAGTTCTACTATGAAACTCATCTAGTCATCACTCATCTGTGAAATCTAGTCCTCTCAGAGAAGTACTGATCTATTTCACTGCTGTCAATGCATAGCCCGTCGTCACCTTCCGCATCAAATTCTCACGGGCTGTGGGCGCTCATATGCCCGGATAAGTCCGTCTCCGACTCATCTTAACCAATTTCGTAGTCAAATTTCCACTAGAAGCGTTGAGGAATGAGTTCTAGCCTGTATGGACCAGGTGGACGTCTTGTGTTAATATTAATCATCCGAAGAATTAAACAAGTCAATTTGGCGAAGAATAGACCGCAGCAGAACTTTGTATCAAGGGCCTATTCAAGGCGGCGTCATTGAAACCTTATCATTGTGTCAATGACCTTGGTTAGAGCATGTGAAAAATCCTAGGGAACTGTAGGCTTTTTAGCGAGTTCGGTCGAGCACAGGAGGATAGAAGCTCGAAAGTAATGGAAGTGTGACGCCTGCGTGATAAGAAAGAGCTACCCGAGATCGCTGTGACTTCTGCTTGAAGATAAGACAGTAAAACTGATGTCGAGGGCTGAGCACTGAGGCCTGCTTTCTCCGGAAAGCCTATTGTATGTCTGCGGCCAAGGAAAATACGGAAACACTCGTCAGGCTCACTCGTGCCTCGTATACTCCTCTTCCTCGCCGATGTCCCAAATTCGCTTGACGATCCGAATAGCCCCCCGCCCGTCATCGACAGGCCCCAGGTCCTTCTATGTCTTCTATGGTAGTCGTGTCGACAAATCCGAGACACGATGATATGATATTGACAATGATGTTGAGCCCCTGAGGCACCATTATGATCGGAGTCACCATGCTTCAAGAGACGTCGTATGAATTATTGGTATCAGTATGAACAATAACTTCTTTAACAAGAGCCATCTTGTCGTAGACTTGTGCACAATGCGTTAACTACGAGGTCCTCTTCTGGTAAGCAATGGCCGTGATTGTCTCCTCCTTTAACTTATCAGAGAATAATAGGCAGCTCAGGCTATGCTATCATACGAACAACGCCACAAACACAGAACAGCTCCCATGACTCGAACGGTATTTGAACACACCTCCGACGCCACAGACAGCGCGCGCGCGCGTTGCTGGCTGTCAACTCTCCATTTTCCACCCCTTATACACCCCCTTCCCATTCTGCATCAATTGCCACAAATTTATGCACCATGTTTGGTACCTTAGCTGTTTTCCGTTGTGGATCGAAAGGGGTACTGTCTTGTGTCTTACATAAGCAACACCTATCGGTTGAGACCTGGCGGGGTTTCAAACTTAACCCTTAACCCACGATTTGGGTTTAGGGCACTGTGTTTTAACGCCCTGACCACAGATAGGCCATCACCGTTGATACGCCATCAATGTGGGGGTTTTCAGGTGCCGGGTGCAAGAATTCCGCAGAAGGATTTGAAATAAGGAAATAATATCACCAGACTCCTGGTTTGTGGAATGCCACTAGAGTATACGGGTTATAGTCTATTACCCGACCAAGATTAGGATTGTAAATCGCCTCCCGCAAGGCAACCTAAGTGGGCCAGCTCTCGGACGGAGGAAGTGGCGACAATAACCCGTTCTATCGGAGGAGTTGCCGGTGCTGTGGCCCAGCGATATTATATACCCCAGGGATCTGATCTCGAAGGTCCCCGCCATATCCCCGGCGTGACAACTCTCGTGCCTGTTGTGGTGTCACGGTCACGGTTGGCAGTGCCCAGGCTATATATCGGCAGCCAGCTGTTGCACCCCCACTCACTCACTCACTGTTGTCCTCTCTAAATGCACGCAGAGGCTGGGATCAAAGTTACCTTCTCCGCTTTGGTACATTCAACAAATTCCCCACGCCCCTTCCGTGTGTCTAACCGCTTCGGTTTCGCAGACTGCCCTCTATTGCGTTGTCACCTACAGCGATACTCGAGATCGGAGTCCATCGAACCCCTCCTACTCAGAATGGGACGTCTGCTGGCCTGTGGCAACGTGGTACATCAGTTGGCATGCAGCGATCTGCCTGTCCGTAGTTTCCCTCCCATCTCGTCTTTTCAAGCTGGGGTGCGGTTCCACTTTCTCCAGGACTTCAAGTCGTTAATCATGCTTGCCTCGCCTTTAGCTTAGATGGAACGGCCGAACCTGACTTTCCTCAGGGCCCTGATTGGAAACGACTGATGATCTTGTTCCTGTGGTACCTTTCGGGCATCCCAACCGCCTATGTAATGGAGGATTCCTGCAGCGCTGGGGCCCCAGGGATATGGGCTCGTGCATTCCGAGTATTTATCGAAGGCATAGTGGCATTCGGTCTCGGCGGTTTCATATACGTGAGTATCAAAATTTTCTAAGATGTCGTCATTTTACGGTTTGCAGGGGCTGGGCCGGTGCCTTTTCCCAGTTCACCACACACGCCGGGTGGTGTTGCCGTACTTCCCCGAAAAGGTGCCATCGGTTCCTTTGGGTGCCAAGGCGAGTGGCGCCACAGAATCAGTCTAACTGCTGCACTGCCTTCACTACGTTGTGGAGACCGAAAGGTCCGGTGTGGAGTACAGGATTGTTGTCATAATTACCTCTTGTCTCGTCCCTGGAGGAATATCCCTTATGCAAGAGAACGATTGGCTTTGAATTTTATTTTACCACTTCCCATAAATTATTGAGGATAGGCATGAACCTTTGATTTGGTGTTGTTGGCCATGCCCCCCTCTTTGACTTGTACTTGTATGCCATTTATAAGAATGAAGTGTGTGACTAGAACCCTTAAATGCCGAAGGAAACGAAGGAACTGACGAGACTTGGGATCTCAGTGACATTACCAAGGGAAAGCAATTTTATTCTTATTGATCAGTGATTAGAGGAGTGTGGGTGAAGATTTGTAGTGAGCAGAAGACAGGGGTATTATTTCAGACTTTCTAGTCACCCCCTTGCTTTCCAATCGCACATATATACAGTAATGCAAGCTCATCTGTTCACAACACTGTCATAAAAATAAGGTTTCTAGTTGTGCAAACAATAAGTAGGGGGTAGTTGTGTAGATACCAGGAAAATTAAAAATGACTAAGTCCAAGGGCACCTAAAATAGATTCTTGGTTCCGCTGCTGCCAGCCTGCCCCGCCTGCCCCACTAGTCAAATCCGCAGCAGTGTGACACAATGCCGAATTTTCATCCTCATCGGCAAAACAGTTTCGGGTTTCAGAGTTAGTGCCGCAGCATGGGTTTCAACCATGCTGGGCGATTCGGACACTCGGATCTCGGAACTACGTCTTCCGAGTAACGTGATGTGTCCGCCCCTGTTGGTTTGCGATCGCGATCAGGCCTCACCCCACCTTCACGCCTTCAGCACGTCCTTCAGCTGTAGCTTTGTTTTGTTCGCTGCTTGTACGTTGTTCTATGTATTTTCAACCTTATGTATTTCATTTTAGTATAGTCGTCTTACAGTCGTTTTACTGGTATTCGAGTTGTATCAAATTTTATTTTATTGTAGCGAGATACATAGCCCTGTTTCTAGCTCCATTTCATGCGTGGGTGAGGAACTTCCTAGCCGACAACATTCTCATCCCAGCTAAGGCTAGCGCTGGCTACGGATAGAGAGCCAGCGTAGTAGATTGCAAGAGGAGCCGCACGGCCTGCGCTGGAACCGCCATATGCTTGCAAAAGCTATCCGGCTATGGGTGATCCCTGCATCAGGGTCAATCAACTTCACATGTACATGGAAAGAGAGAATAACTCACGAAGAGGTAACCAAACCCCATCCAGACACAGTCATCACCAAAGCGTTTTCAGTCCGTGTGTTTCCATGCCAGTGTACACTACTGGCAACACTTGCAATGAGAGAGAGAACTGCACCTGAACCGATACCATTCACTACGATAAACACTACGAGCGGGGCGACACTGGATGAGACAGGCCAGATGGTGAGCATGCCCAATGCGTTGACCGTTAATATGAGAACTAGCGATGAGATCGGGCCAATGAAATCGCCTAGCATCACGAAGCCAACACGCCCAACGGCAGACACGAGGTTGAAGATCGCCAAGAGACCCTATGCCTGAGCTGCGGAAGCACCCTGGGATGTAGTGGGATGAAGAAGGGAGGGGCCAGGAGCAGGAAGGTAACAATACTCGAAGCAAGAAAGAGGAGAACAAATTGTGATTACAAAAGAGTCCCCTTGACATGTGTCCCGGATGAGTGACAATCCATTAACCCCAACAGAAGGACATCGTACAAACCATTCTGTGGAGAATGCACTTCTCCGCATCCGTTCCTTGAGTAGTAATACGGCAGATATCGTCACGGCCAAAGTGGTTTACCCGAGAATTCTGAATGCCCAGGGGATCCCGACTCGGTCTATGAGTGAACTTAAGGCGACCGTGATGACGCTCCCGCCCAGCCCATTCCGGAGTCCCTGCGAATACCAGCCCATCGGCAATTCTACGCCAACGCTTGAAATATTGAGACGGAAGAGATCCGCATGCCTACATTGAGAGAAAACAGCTAGTCAGGTGATCGATGGAAATTTTCCAGAATGCGATGCTCACCATGAAGGCCAGACCGGTTCCGAAGCCAAGGACGAGGCCATTAGATCACGAGGAGGGCCCCATGGCTTCCTCGTGGAAAATTCATTCGGTAGAGGACCCAACCCGAGGAAGAAACAGCCAAGGACGCATGCCTTCCTCGTGCTCGTGCCCAGCCATCTAATTAGGCACACATCGATTAATGCTCCCACAGAGCGAACGCGATCGCTGTCGATCCAATGAACGATAATCGCAAATCGCTAGCAAGCCTGGCTTTTGTCAGTCGGGCTTGGACAATGCCCCACGAGTGCGTCAGACCGCCAAAGAAGAAACTTGCCAAAAGGACACAGGAGTCTGCGTACGTTCCGCGTGACTCCCGATAACGTAGAATAGCATTGATCAGGCGGTACCGTGACTGGTGGCGTAAACCTACCTGATTACACCGCACGAACACGATAATCTACCCACGCCCGCCCTCCGGGAAGTCGTCCGATACATGGCTGGCATGTGTTGGGCTAGGTTGTGCATTCTTATCTGTTGACATGAGCGCTGCATTGAACAGAGCGTCCGAGTCCGGTGAGCGTGACGCTGGACAAAGGTACTCCGACAATGCCGGAGCCGGAGGACATGACACCCAGCTACAAGGAACTTGTAAGACCTTGGACGGAGTTGTCACTCGATTTGCTGCTTGGTGGGGCCTAAAATTTAAATCAAGGGCGGTGCTACCTCTTGCGATTCGCCGCATGGAATTGGAGCCATTACACACTATGAGTAATGAGAGTCGGACCTTGCTGCCTTTCCACCGATGGGCGAGTCCTAGGAGTGTCCTAGGATAAATAAAGGAATTGTACACTATTCCCCAGTGCAGTCGATCAACGACGGCGGGGAACATTGGTACTGTATCCGGCATAGCCAGGTACTTCGCCATGGTCCGAGTCCCGGCTCCGGCCTTATCAGGGAATACCCATCAATTGCATCTCGTAAAGACCAATTACGGCGGTAACTCGTGACACTGCACTCGTCCGGGTAGCCACCCCACGTGCAAACACAAAGACACTGCCATGTCACGGTAGCGCTCAAAGGCTGGACTTATAAGACGTCAAACTCGAGTGTTGGTTGCATAGGCGCCATAGCACCTTTTCTCGTAGGTTAGTTTGGAGTTTGTACTGCTGTTCTGGGTGATATTCCAATACAGATGTGAAGGACGTCTTGAAGGCCCGACGTTTCGGAATCTACAGGCACAAGTGGAGAGGGAACAAGGAGTGGCGCCAGGACAACTACTAGGGTAATAACGTGGCTCAAACTAGACTGTAGTACCCAACAATTAGGACGCATTCCGCATGAAGAAATGTATTGATGCTATGGGACAGGAGGTGGGAAAGCAATGGAAGCATGACGATAACGTGAATATCATATCATAACCTTGAAAGCATTGGTTAGGATAGCAGAACGTGATTTTTGCAAATCGTAACCCAAGAGCACAAAAGACGAGCGGGAATTGATATGGTTGCTGTGACAACGATGGTATTTTGTACAAATGCGTAAAAAAAGAAACAGCCCCCTCAGAGTCCCGCGACTACTACCCTCATCACCACCGTCCGTACCGCGCGCGGCGGTGCAGGGTCATCCAGCTCGGGATTTACTTCCGCCTGTTGGGGCTCTGGCACCTGTTCGCCTGCATTTGGCGTACTCCCGGAGACTATAGACTGGTGATTGACAAACGAGAACTTCTGTCGGGTGCTGCGTATTGAGAAGCTTGGCGATGTGGGACGCGTGGGCTCGTCCGTAAATAGCTGTAGAGCAGACAGAAGTCGATGCAGATGCGGATGAGCTGCGGGGTAGCGGGAGTATGGGAGCGTCCGAAACCCCTTGGAAGTTGGAATGGAGAAATATTGGCACCGATCACATCTGACATCGGCGGGAGTTTCAAAAGTAGTTAATGTATGCAAGGGTAGTTAACCTTTGTATCGCAAATATAATATTATTACCCATCTTATAAGTCTTTTGCAAGGTTTGCCATTACGCAGTGAGGAATGCAAGAATATTCACTATCTTGTATGGTACTACCTATCAATATAAGGGAACTGTGCTTCTATCTCCCCCTTGCATAGTAATGATATGTTCGTTGGGTGTTCCAAGGGGTCGGCAGTCCCCACGGATAGTAATCCCGGACCGGTGAGGCCTTCCAACATCCAGTGAGCTCAGCCTGGGATTTTTTCTTGGAGTTGAGGGGTTTCCAAGAATAATGCATATCCAATCACAATCTTGTGTAGCACCACCTATCAATACCGAATCTGTCCCCCTCTTGTATAGGAACGATGCGTTTGTTGGGTGTTCCAAGGGGTTGGCAGTTCCCTTGGATACTAATCCCAGCCCGGTGAGGCCTTCCAACATCCAGTGAGTTCAGCCCAGGATTTAGTCTTGGAGTTGGGAGGTTTGCAGGAATAATGCATATCCAGTCACAATCTTGTGTAGCACCACCTATCAATACAAGGCAGCTGTGAATTTGTCCCCCTCTTGCATAGGAATGATGCGTTCATTTGGTATTCCAAGGGGTCAGCAATCCCTGTGGATAGTAAATTCTGGAGCGGCAAGTTTTTGCAAGCTCTGCTGCTGCTACCCAGTGAACATTGGAAGAAAACTGCAAGAATGTCCCCCATCTAGTCTTGAGCTTGCAAAGTGCCACCTAGCAACAAAATTCAGCCACACATTGGTCCCTGTGAAACCGGCCTTAGGTGATTGTCATTACTCATATGATATAGCCTTTGTAAGTTGTGGGAACTGGCCCTAGTGATTAGTGATCGGATGACTGATGCTTTATGATGTGCTTACTGATCTAGTTGGAGTCGCTTATTGATCAATAGTAGTACTTAGTCATAGCATGTATCTGGCTTACTACGTTGTGATTAGTTGTACTTGTATCTCTAGTATAAAAGAGACTCACTGCTGTCCCTAAGACGGCAAGTTGAATCTCCTGTCAATTCAACTCCCCTTCTCTTCTCTTTCATATCACTATAAGTGGGCACTAGGACGTTACTCTAGTGTGGGAACCACTTCTCCTATAATCGACTACAACTTGGCACCAAGCTATCCACACGACATACCGCCAAGTTACAACAGCTTATCTAAACCAACACTGAATCAGTGTTGCCCTCACTTTGTGGCGGTGACACCCTGCCTTGTATAGGAATCACACATCAGTTAGGTGTTAGGACAATGAGCACGATACTCTCCATCAGCATACAGAGACTCATCACACCTAATCACGCGCTCCACCAACACACTCCATATATCTATCATCTACTGTAGGAGCACCTCATCACACATGGCCACACACACATCATGCATGCTGAGGGTGTCTTAGCTGCACTCAACTTTGTTCCCCAAATCGTCAGTTGTCATCCCTGCCCAACTCGGACCCTCCTTCCCATTATCCCCCACCACTTACCCAAACCCTATCCTTTTTTTAAATGTAGGATGGCAGATATAATACCCCTCATGTGGGGGCTACAAGTCTTTCCACAAGATCATATGCCACACTTTCATGGCAAGCCCAGAGCGCTGCACCCGGGATTCGGGCCAGGCCCTTCTGCATCTTTCATCAAGAACGCCAAGGACTCCATCACGTTTGCCTTGAATTTTATATGAGGTCGAGAATGAACGCATTCTCAAGGCATATGTGTGCAAGATGGGTGCGTGAAACCTTTCTCTTTTTTGTCCCAAAGAACAATACTTTAAATCACTCTCAATTGCCAGTGACTACAGCCAGCTCCCATCCACCCACTGATCCACACACTCTCACCCTCATCTTGTCCTGTTTTGCTCTATTTTCCTTTCTGATTTTGAAAGTGGTTAGCTCTGCACCTGCATGATGACCCCTCACAAGTGTGGCAGTGTCGTTGGCCCACACTCAATGTGTCTGGTGTTCATGGACCCAAAGTTCCCAACTTGTCTACCCTGCCCCCCACACGTCGCTGTAATATGTACTTGACTGTGCTTGTTATCAGGGAGGAGGCTGCTGTAATCATTGCAGAGGAGCTGGGTATGAAGGGGATCAATTGATTAGGTGGGAGACTCACTGCACGACATTTGAATAAATTAATGTTTTTTTCTGTGTCATAGTCTCACAGCGCCATTTCACATCTGCACTCAGCCTCATCTTGTGCCCAGGGCACCAGCACCTCAGACCTAGCGGCCATGGCTCTCCCAGCCTTGCCAGTGAGTCAGATGCTGGCAGTGCTCTCAGCTAGTACAGGTGCTAGGTCTGCAACCAGTAGCACTCGCTTTTGCTCTTGTGCGTGACATGCGTCAACGCCTGAGGCCTGATGGTTCGACTTCCCTCGCATCAGTTTTCAAGATTGTGCAACACAAGCCCAAAGCTGTCAAGGTCTCCAGGGTTGCCAGGGAAGACAGGTGAGTTGCCCAATGCAGACACACTGACCCCAATCTCAGTCATGAGGGCCACAATGGAAGACTGCACAACTACACCTTTACCACCAAAACAAGATACTCTCAACCCTTTTTTGTTTTTCCCCAATCAGTTTTAAAAGGTTGGGGCAGGACTGACTTTTTTTTGTTCTTCTCTCTTCTCACCCACATCCAGGCATCCAGTGTCTCCCGTGTATTCCCATAACAGAGACACAGGAAGAAAACAGATTGTCAAGGACCAAGATGACCAATGTCAGCGTCAACCGGTAGGACTGCGCACTGTCACTGTACCATCAAGGGCTTGAGTGCTTCGTTTATACGACCCTAAACCAGGCCCTAACCCGCTCATCTTCACATGACGTCCTCTGGGCTCACCTGCCACCAGGTTCATGAGGCCTTACCGGTTTGCCTCTTGCACTCTTCGTCTCCCCTCATTTTCTCATGCTCCGTCTCTCATGTCCTCACCTTTTCTTCATCGTCCCTCATTTCCTCACGCCTGAACATCGACCAACACACCCTCTTTTGCACCTTGATTTCCTGCCAAAGACACTCAGATTGCGCAGATCATGGGGCCATGGTTAGGCCATGCCACTGGTGTGTGCTGTTCGGGAAACCTGCCATCCAATATCGCCCTCATCACACACAGCAGGGCCTTGGTCTGAAAGACTTGAACACTCAAAGTTGCCCATTCATCTCACGATGACCATGGCCGCATCTGTCTTTCTCAAGTTCGGTTGATTGGTAAATGCTGCGATCTATATTGCTGCATGTGCCAAGTTCTTTGTCGAACTCTATTATATGTGGAGATGGATGTCTTGAATGCTGCGCAGGCATGGAGCAAGGAGATCTACAGCGTCCTCCATATGGTTGATAACTTGTGAGTCTTAGCCAAATTCCTCTGCTGGTACCAGGGCAAATTTCCCAATGATCCGGCACAACGTGTCCCAGGTACCACCTCAATTTTACATCCACACATTCAAACAGCAGCCTGAAGTCATGCGAAGTCTCACCCTATGTGTATTTCCCCCCCTCCCTCTTTCAACAACTTGAATATATGAGTCATGCTCGTGTCTGAGAAATCCCACAGCTGCTATGTAAACGATTCACTGACTCCCTGCACTCATCCTCACTTCGGGTGGCAGTTTTCTGTTACTGATGCTCCTTAGCGCAGTGCAGCTTGCCACATCCCGCCACTGGCCAGATTCAGACATCCCATGGGAGATCAAGCATGTCAAAGTCGTGGTGAACATCGCAGGCACGGCCACAGTGTCTCTTGTTGCAGCACTGAAATGCTGGTGCATTGCATATCTTGCCATCACTGCAGCTGCAGCTGAGGTGCATTTATCCCTCTTTTTTGTTTGCCTCTAACTCATACTTCCAGTGCCATCAATTTCTGAACAGAGGGGAGACTTTATTGTGGACTTATTCAACGACGAAGGTTGGACTGCAGGAACGTTCTGTTGGTGTTCAAGTAAGGAATTTTTTTACGAACGCACTTCCTTATTGACATAGAAATTTCAGACAGGTCTTTGAACAATATTCGACACACCGCACTACATGAGCTGCTGTACATGGTGCATACTAGAATAACAACCCCCATTCACTTGCTTTCCACCTCCACCACCTGCAGAATGACCCTTTGCCATAATAGTTACTGCCTGTGAATGTACTGGTCTATGGCACCCTGTACTAGCCTGTAGTGTATTAAAATCAATGCATTTTATTTTTATTCTAATATTTTCGGAAAAATGTGTGATTTTTGGTAAGGATCTGGGGAAGATTATACATGAATGCTACCTGATAGCCAAGGATCATGCATGCAATTGATGATGCATTGAGGAATCGGTGTAGTATGCCTCCTGATTGCAAGATCCCGACCCCAAACAGCAAAAACCTTGCCTCAATCGCACCAGATTAGGCATACATCTTGTAAGATCTTCATTATCTCGTATACTCCTTACCTCAATCACACCAGATCAGGCATACATCTTGTAAGATACTCGAATTTCTTGTATACTCCTTACCTCAATCACACCAGATCAGGCATACATCTTGTAAGAAACTCGAATTTCTTGCATAATCATTGTAATATTACAGTGATCTGGTAAATAATATACATAATCATTGGCCCCATTGTAAAGTCTCACCCAACACCGATATACTTGTCCCCAGATCGGGGTGCCTTGCAAGCGAGGTGGCCCTTGGAAGGCTATCCAAGCCCCTTACATTGTTTTTGCACTTTTGCTGATGGAGGGGCTTCGCCACCAAGGCCAAGACTAAAAAGGTTGGACAGGGGCCGCGAAACGCGCGCTCAATTAAGTATGAACAGGCTGGGCCTTGGCACACTTCTCCGCAGTTGGTGGCATGGCGCTTGCGCAGGTGCAGGTGCCCATTTGGTCGTTCTCTTCTGCTTGGCTTGGAGACAACGTGTTCTATTGGCCTACACGGGGCCTTCCCAACATTCTTGATCGAGCGTAAGGCCTGTGCGGCTTGCGAGCACAGCGTCTTCAATTGGACCTCTGTGACATCCGGCATGCCCTCTCTGCGGCACACTTTCATGATTTCAACGATGTCGTCGTCGTCCCTCTCCTTCGCCCACTTCAGAATTTCAGGTATCATTGAGAACCTGAGCGGATTTCGGCTTGCTGAGAGTGAGGAGCGGGAAGAGCCATGCCGCGGCATGACCACAGCTGTCTGCTTGCGAACAGTGGAATGCTGGTGCGGAGGGGTGTACGTGTACGGTCTGGGTCCAGCCATCGTGCCTCGACTAGAGGGGTCCTCATCCCAGATGTCGTGGATTCTGTCTCAATCTGCGCTCTCCTGACTGGCGTCAAACGCACATCAAATTATTTTAGGGGCTGGGTTATAGTGTGACTACGAGGCATCGTGAGGCCCCACAAGATTCTCCACAATTTCCCGATGGCCAAGGTGCCGGGCGACTTGAATCCGATGGGGCTGCGGAGTCGGTATAAATAATTGCCAAAGTTGCCATTACTGAATTGAAGGTACCATGGAGTATACAATTCTCGAAACCCCCATACACTGCCCTTTTGGAAATGTAGTTCCCCTGTCCCATCGTATTTATGCCAAATACAGTCACGAATATCAAATACAGATCAAAGGTAAGTCAGAAATAGCAGCGAATCAAGGGTTAACAAATAACTACAGAGGTGGACTGATTGAACACAGATCGAATCATCAATATGTTACATGTGCGCCATAGATTTGCACTAGGCCTGTACAGATGTGTGTGTGTGTGTGTGTGTGTGTGTGTGTGCAGTGATTTATTTGATGACTCGGATTGTAACGGAAGATGCAAAACACGCTAACTCATTGAAAAATGATCAACAACCCCAATGCAATATGACGGTGTAACTTGAAGGCACCAATTCTCATATTTTCGTGTTTTGAGCGCTTGATCTAATTTTGGGCTTAATTTAGTACTTAAACACCCTTGTAAAACAAGATAAATAATTTTTCATCTAATAAATGGGCTCTCCTGAGGGTTGTGTTAACTACTATGAAAAAATTCCGCCCACAGGAGGGAAAATGCTCTATAATTTATGCAGCCCAGTATGTTCAATGCCTAAATTAGTTACAAACCGACAAGGGGCTTACCAGCATAGGTTTTATGCATGCATACCCAAAAATAAATCCATGAAGATGTCTCAAACTTGTCTTAAACTGGTTACTTTCTGGTTTTTGCAGTGTTTTAAATCATGAAAAAAAAACTGAATATTTGGGGCTTTCTTCCATTTTTTCGATCAAAAGTATGATGGTTAATTGTTTTATTGAAAATAGTAATCAATAAACTTTTATTCTACTCCTCAACTCAATCAAAGTACTAGTGCTCCAGGTTTCACAACTAGCAATTGTGTTTTGAGGGAGAAGCTGGGGCAAGATCTAGGTGTTTGAGATATCGGAAAACACTGCCTTACACTATTGTATGTATGCATGCTCACTCACATGTAATATCTGAGTCATGTCAGTGATGCAACTTGAGACTGGACCGCAAGGCTGTGGCATCACACTGAAATTTTGTCCATCAAAACCACAAGGCTGTTCTAAAGTAAAGAGCTACTTGGCCCATACAGCATAGGAGATTTTGGGGTTCAAGTTGGCACACATGTTACAATCCAACCCCATTTTTCCTCCTACCTGCAGACCCCATGCCCCTTGTCATGACACCAGACCTAAAGGCCAAGCAGCCACTACCATTGAACCTGCCATCCCTACCAGACCTGCCACTGCTACCACCCAGTAAACCATCCATAACATTGTCACCCCTTGATCAGTGTAAGGTGCATGCACCTCACTTGACCTACAGAGTCTGCAGTACGGATGGCTTGATAAGCATCCCACTATGTGCCTGACACCTCACTTGTGCAAGCATCGTGCGTCCATGATACGGACAATATTCTTTCATTACTTACAATATCCCGATATGAAGGACAACTTAGTACTCATTTAAAACGATTGTTTTCAATTATAATGGACATTATCTTACTTTTCCAAATGTATTTAAACCCACCCTTCCACTCATGGAAGGGCAGACTTCTTCTTTACCCCACTTTTGACAATAGACCCTGCTGTTTGTGCTGGCTCAGTTGTCTGAAGCTTTGAGAGGTTTAAGTCTACCACATCACAACCAAACTCCAATCACAGCATGTCCACAGACGTGTTACACTTTTTTGAGCCTATCAACTACAGGATCTACCGTGAAAGCGACATCCCCACCGCTATTGCTGATTCTCACCATATACCCAGTACTAGTTTTTTATTACCAGTTTTTGATAACTGCGCATCATGGCATCAGGCAATGGCCCCCCTGCAAGAAACACTTGCTTTGCAGCTTGCAACATACAGACGCATGAAGAGCAGAGCATGCCTCCTAGTGAGGGTGCTCAGAACAACGTTCCCGTGCGCACTGAAAGATCAGCTTCCTGCAAGGGGAGTGCTCTGACTTCACTTGCCGGATCACTTGGCGACAAACAGACACAGTCTGAAGAGAACGATGCTCCAAGTGAGCATGGAACCATCTGTGAACAAACAGAAGAGATTCACGACCAGGAGCAATCTTACACAACTGCCCCTGGTAGTTTTGGCCCATCTACAGCCCCATCTGCAGCTCAGACAAGCAAAGGAAAACGACGCATCGCCATCAGATCACCCCATTCCAAAGACACCTCATCCTAGGACCAAAGAGCATCACCTTCTCATCTGACACACAGCAATGAGGATATGGGGCAGCTTAGAGAAGCCCTGAGTTGTTTGACTGCCATCACAGAAGAAAACAGGGTAGAAGTGAGCAACCTGCAACACAGAGTAGCCCACTCCTACAATCAGACCACTGGCGTTGTGGAAGCCATGCAAACCATGCAATGCATGATCGATCGCATCACCACTCAGGAAGAGGGTTGACACACACCCTCTGACTTACCCCACACCATAGCGAGCCAAGCAATTTTCACAGAATGTGGATCCAATGAAGGAACCATAGACTATGAGTGCTGCCAGAATGCACAAGCCCAATTCAAAGCTCCTCTATGCACCGAGGGAGCAAGGGCTGAACAGACCAGGGGATACAGTTCTGCATCCTCTACCAGAGCTGGAGAAGGGAGTAACTCTTCATCCCGTATCAGGGTTGAAGAGAGAACCACCCCTTTCGATCACTTCAACCTGCAAATGACAGAGTCCCGAGCCCATGCAGCCCAGGGAAGGCCAAATACATGGGCTACCAGTCGTCCTACCCACACCAGAGCTAGGGGTGGAGGAGATCTGGATGAAGAACCTTCAGGTTCAAGTGGCGATGAGGGAACTGGGGAATACCCACAATCTTGCACCAATATGGGATCATCCAGATCCAACCAACATGGGGACTCCCACATTGGTTACGCAGACTCAGTTGTCTGCACAGGTCCAGCGTGAAATACGTTGGACCAGGATTACGCCTGTTGTTTGACAAGCACAAGGCCACAGTGGCCACAACAGTTGGAAGGGCTGACATTAGCCACAAACCATGCACAAGGATGATCAGCAGTACTGATTGTACCCTCAGTCAGCACTCATTGGCAAGCAGAGGCCAACTATGAGTCCACCATGATCAAGACATTGATAGACCACATCAGAGAGTCTCTGGCAGACATCCCAGACAATCTTCCGGAACTTAAGGGACTGCGGGTGAAGTTACCTGAAGCTTACAATGTTGCAGCCTAATAATTTATGGCCAGACTGGGGATTGAACCCAGGCCTACTGGATATATACCAGGTGCTCTACCACTGAGCTACCTGGCCTGGGGAAATCAATCTGAATTAGGGATTAGATGTGGATTGCCTCTCTTTTGCCACTTTGAATTCATGGACAGATTGCACATCCAACATACAAGGGCGAAGACAACTTTGAAAACCTTGATGTATGGCTACAAGGCCTGCTATGGTTCCTGAAAGTCCACTGCCTAACCAGGGCAGACAAGGATAGAGACTGAGTCCTGATAACAGGAACATGCCTCAAAGGAAAGGCCGAACAGTGGTTCAGCCATGAGGTTGAATGCCCAAATCGCCTTACACGTCACTGGACATTCGAGTCCGTAGTGGTGGAGTTATATTGCACATTTATAACCACTGCGACAGCCCAAAAGGCCATGGATCACTACAAGCAGATTAGCTACTTGCATAAAGATGGCGTCATTGGCTTCTACCGCAAACTCAGGACATGGGCTGTGCGAATCGCCCAATATCCCGACTCATACTCCTTCAAAAGGAAGTTATTCAAGGGATTACTGGATAATTACCAGCGTCACCTTGCGATATATGACAGGATATCTGCTGAGCACAGCACTTTGGATGAAATCGTAGGGAGAGCACAAGATCTAGAGAAGGTCCTAGCCTCAGTAGAGTCTGGGCAAGGCCCTGATAGATAGGGCATACAAAGTGGTACAACATCAGCTAGACGCATGCCACAAATGTTAAGGCTTCAACAGGCCTTGATAGTACGACTTGTACTAAGAGGTGAACTGGTGGCGAGTATCTGAAGAGGTAGAAGTCTCTAGTGTTGCTAGAGACGACTCTGAGAGGCTTATGTAAGAGATGAGGAAAGGGGAGGCACTTGGGGAGCTTTCAAGAACGTTGATATTGAGAATCAAGTCAAGCTTAGGGCTTGACTGTCGAAATACAGGGCACTTATATACAGGCACGGCCGCGCATGGGCCATGGTCACTAAGGTAGGTACTTCTGGTCAAGAGGGGGCTGTCTGTATCGTATGGTACTCCGCGGACAAGTGCTGCGGTCTGTATGAGTCGAACAATAGAGAATGAGCAAGAGCGAATGATAAAGTGACAAGTTGCCTAATCCATCCTTAAGGGTCAAACAATGGCGGCAGGTCATTCCAAGAAGAGAAGCATCATCATGATGCGATGACAACCATGAGGTTTGAGGCTGATCCAAGGAGATCTGATCTCTGTGTGCCCATTCTGGTCTAATGGGCGTCTAGCGTAAGCAACTACCTTTTAAGGTAGTCTGTATTGATGGTGACCCAATTAAGGGCCATGTTGCTATCCGCGTTGTCTGCGGAGCTTTGCGTGAATGAGGGATTGTCTGCGGATCCTCCGGGAGAGGTCGACTGGTAGCCCTGACTCTGGGGCGAGGTGCCAGCTATGGGCAATGAGGCAGAAGGGGTGATTGACTGGTAACTGCCTTCTCTACTGGTGCGTTGGTGTATAGGTGCTGAGGAGGGACTTGTGGGTGACAGGGAGTGCTTGTGGGACACAGGACTGCTAGGCTGAGTGAGGTATGCTTCCCAGGGTTCGATAGGGGACTCTTCCGGAGACAAGGTGTGTGTCTGTCCTCCAGGGACGTTGGGTTCATAGTGAGTGACTGGTTGTGGCTCTAAGAGTGGCGTGTCCTCCATGGGACTGTCTGGGTCTTCCAGTGGGTTCTCTACTGGGGGTGGCTCTTGGTACATCTCCATTGAGGAGTATTCCTGACGATGTATGTTCCAGGGGACAGGGACGAGGAGCTCAACTGGGGGCTGATCAAGGGGTGACAATGGTTTGGATGGTTCACTGGGCGGCAATGGTGGCAGGTCTGGTAAGGATGACGGGTTCAATGGTAGTGGTCGCTTAGGCATGGGTAGTGGTTTGGATAGGGTGACAAGGAGGGGGTCCGACAAGGATGAGAAAAATTGGGTTGGATCATAACAACAAAGAACTGCAGGTTCGGGATTCAGGCAACAGCCATGCACCCCACCTACTAGTCAGCTGCAAGACAGGGCTAATGCCAGTACAGGATTGCAGATACAACAACCTGAACCAAGGCAGACACCAAGGGACTACGATGCAAACCTGAGCCAACCAACTCTGAAAGGAGACACATCAAAGCTCACCTGCTATAGGTGCGGCAAGGTTGGACATATTGCATCTGACACTAAGTGTCTGCAATACCAAAAGCCTGAGCAGCAGCAGATATATGCAGCACAGGTTGTGGATGACAGGTCAGACGATGGCCAGTTAGACCACAAAGAAAGCATGAATGCTCAGGCTAAAGCACTGGAGTCCAGTGACAAGGAAGACCCTAAAGAAGGTCCAGGCAAACACCAATTCCAGGACGATTGTCTGGATGGATCGCAATATGATGATGAGAGGTTGTCCTATGATGACTATGACAGATATGCACTTCCATCAGACAATGAAGAACCCATATATATCAGGGCAATGAGTGATGATGAGGATGTGAGCAGTGCCCCCAACCCCACTCAATTCAGCAATGTCAACTGGAAGTTGCACCATGATATCCTTCGAGGGTGCTACCAATGAGCTCCCTACCTTCACAGAGCTACATGTGAATTCACTCCATGGGATGGAATCATGCACCCACGCGCCTATGAAACCTGCATGAATTACAAGAAGCATCTTCTTGTTGCCAAGGCCATTGACCAACTTGAAGACTCTGAGGACTCTTCCATGTGGAAAGTCTGCAACAAATATGAGCAAGAACTCATTTGCCTTGGATAGGACCTAGCTCACGAAGGAGGGCATGTGCCCCAAGATGCAAGCGCCATTGAGGCATTAGCATGCTGGAACCACCAACTTATGATACAGTTGGGAGCTGCATGTAACTATAACGCTTACGCATCCAGAGAATACAAGAGGCTTGTAGATAAGCTTGAATGTGCACACCTTGATGCTGAACTTCGTGACAGTGAAGCCGACTGCTGGCAAGGCTAGTACAGAGACCTCCAAAGGAGGTACAAGGAATTGGAAGAAAGGCTGATAGGTAATCAGCCAGTTATTCTGCAGGCATCCAACAATGAGGATGTACAAATGAGGTCTTCGACCTCCAACAAGGAGACCTCAGACTGCAATGTCTGCAACGACCGCCCAGGATTGTTGACTGAAAGCGTGGGAGTCACACCATGGAACGACCCGATAAGGCTCACATGCCCTGATGATGGGTTAACCTTCCCTGTGCACCTCAGTACAGAAGCCATCATCTGTATCGCCACTGTGCACGAAGACATGAATTTATCACATGAGCATGAATTTTGTTCGGCCCAACACCATGACTGCGTGACAGGAGAATGCCCCTGGACGAGCAGACTCAACTGCTGCTGCATGGCAGCGCTCGTAAAGGTCAACAGCCTTGAAGCATATGCCTTACTGGACACTGGAAGCATGACTGTCTTGGTCACATACAACTTCGCTCAAGTAGCAAAACTCAAAGTAATGCAACTAGAGAACCCAGTCCCGCTGCAACTTGGAATGGTGGGAAGCCGTTCCATGATCAATTTTGGAGTGTGGACCCAACTGGAACTAGGTCTGGCACGCGGTGACGACGCCTACTTGGACGTCGTCAATATTGACTGATATGATATGATTGTCAGTACACCCTTCATGTGCAAGCACAGTCTTGTGCTCAACTTCGAAAAGGACACCCTGACCATGAGGGGCAAGGTCATCCTGACACTGACCGCTGGTCAGGAGGACCTTATGCTCGCCAAAAAGCAAGCATCATGCATATGCGTGCCCATCAGGCAGCCCACACACGCTCTTCAATAAGGCCAGCCCGGCTTTGCGGTCCCCTCACATGAGCCTATAAGCTGCAGCCTGGGCAAAGGCAAACCACCCCCTGAGGGGGGGGAGGAAAAACAGGTCCAAGCTATGGACACTACCCAGAAGGCTCCTAGCAACAAGGAGCAAAAACCCATCAATTTCCAACAATGACATGAACACTGCCACACGAAGTTTGCAGATATATTCAATGGAGTCCCTCCAGGACTTCTGCTGTTGAGGGAAATCAATCATAGGATTCCCCTTATTGATGACAGCAAGCGGTATCATTACCATCTGCCTTGCAGTCCCAATGCCATGAAACTGCAACTTATGGAGAAGTTGCGGCAATATGTGGATATGGGATGGTGGATCCCAAAGGCAGTGCCACAGGCTGCACCACTTCTTTGCATCCCAAAGAAAACAGGAAAGCTTCGTACAGTCGTAGATTGTCGCCAATGGAACAACAACATGATCAAAGATGTGACTCTGTTCCCAGATCAAGACCAGATCCAGATGGATGTTGCGCGAGCACCTTATCGCTCAAAAATAGATCTTTCCAACGCATACAAACAAGTGCGCGTTGAGCTGGATGATGTACATAAAACTGCCTTCGCAACGGTATATGGGACCCATGAAAGTAATGTCCTGCAACAGGGCAATTGTAATGGGCCCGCTACCTTCCAACGACTGGTAACCATTATCTTTTGTGATGCGATAGGCATTCATGTGCATGTCTATCTTGACAATCTGTTCATCTACAGCTTTACACTGGAGGATCACGACCAAGATCTGGAGTATGTACTCCAAAAGCTCCGCAAAAATTGCCTTTTCATAGAAACAGGAAAGTGCGATTTATACTCAATGAGTATGGATTGCCTTGGCCACCGCATAGATGACCATGGCCTACATGCAGACACAGACAAAATGGCATGCATCTGTGAATGGCGTATGCCCAGGAACCTGAAAGATGTCCAGCGATTCCTGGGTCTTGTCACATATTTGGCACACTTCATGCCAGATGTTACAGCCTACACGGGCCCTATCTCTGCAATCTGCAGAAATGGGCAACCATTCTATTGGAAACCTTTACATGAAACTTGCTTTAATCACATCAAAGCGATTGCATGCAAGTCTCTGATCTTAAAACCAATCAATTCCGAATTGGCCAACCCCATTTGGGTCATCTGCGACGCCTCAATGTCTGGTGTCGGTGCAATGTACGGTCAAGGGGAAACATGGCAGAATTGTCGCCCTGCTGGTTTCATGTCCAAAAAGTTCACTGCTGCACAAATAAACTACCATGTGTTTGAAATGGAAACTATTGCCATCCTCAAGGCTCTCCTTAAATGGGAGGACAAACTCCTTGGAAGGAGATTACTTGTGGTCACAGATCACAAGGCATTAGAATTCTTCAAAATGCAGAAGCGTCTAAGTAGCAGGCAAGCGCAATGGATGGAGTTTCTTGCACATTTCGACTATGACATTACTTATGTCAAAGGCAAAACCAATCTGGTGGCTGATGCACTCTCCAGATACTATGAGAATGATGAATGGGACAAGTCGCCTGATGGGTCCCTGTATGTCAATGCCAATATTTGGCTTGACCCTGAAGGAGAGGATCTCCCTTGGGCCTGCTTTGAGAAGAATCGTGTGATGTGGGCAACAGAGGAAGCACCTCACACAAACTCTTGCCCCCAGCGACAGCAGTGTGTGCCATGCCAAGCAGACAAGCCTGTCTCCTTTGCAATAAAACGCCCTGTGACTGAGGTCATGGAGGCAAGGCAACGCAAGGCCAAGGAACTTGCCACATACAAAGAGTGTGGTGGAGAGCCTCCAGTGATCAAGCAGCCGCCTCCAAATGATCAGGATGATCCCAAAGTAGGTGAATCAATGGGTCATTTCCCAGACCTCCATCCCTGAGTTGAGGGGGATCGCTCTATTTTGTCCGACATTAAACGCGGATATGAGAAGGACCCACTTTGCACTAAAGTCCTTGCCAGCATGGAGCAATACAGGAATTTCGAGATCATAGACGACCTCCTATACACTCGCAACCATACAGATATCTCTGTGCTGTGCATCCCATTGGTCATCCAGAACAAACGCCAACTAACTGAGATCATCATTACACAAGCGCACAAAGCGCTTGGACACTTAGGTCCGCAGAAAACGGTGGACTACATCTGGCACCACTACTGGTGGTCATGCATTGGCCAAGACATCAAGCAATATTGCAAGACATGCCCTATCTGTCAAATGACAAAATCTAGCACTCAAAAGGTGCCTGGACTGCTCCACAGCCTCCCGATCCCCACACGACCTTGGAGTTTGATAGCAATGGATTTCGTAGGCCCATTCCCAGAATCCCACAGACATGACTACCTGTGGGTGGTAATTTGCCGGTTAACATCAATGGTACACTTGGTACCTGTTCGAACGACGATGACAGCAAGCAAGCTTGCCTGGCTGTACATCTGAGAAATCATACAATTGCATGGACTGGCAGAGACTATCATCTCCAACAGGGATTCCAAATTCACTTCCAAATTCTGGTGCAAGACTCACAAGCTGCTTGGAACAAAACTGTTAATGTCAACATCATTCCATCTGCAAACAGATGGCGCCTCAGAGCATGCAATATGATCTGTCACACAGATCCTTTGCGCTATGGTATGCCTGGACCAGCAAGACTGGTCCAAGAAAATTCCAATGGTGGAGTTTGCGTTGAATTCCGCCATTAGTAGCTTGTCTGGGTTCGCTCTGTTTGAACTGAACTACGGATATATGCCAAGCCTGAACCCAGGCCTTACACTGGAGCCAGGAGGTGTACCTGGTGTGAAGCACTTTGTGGCACACACATTACAGAACCTAGTGGATGCACACAACGCAATTATTGAGAGCAGAGTGTGTCAGATGCACAACGTGAATCATCACCACCATGAGGATGATGCATTTGCAGTTGGTGACCCCATGTTTGTATCCACATCAGACTTATCGCTTCCGAAAGGTCGCGCGACGAAGCTACTCCCGAAATATGTCGGCCCATTCAAAGTACTTGAGGCACACCCGAATACTTCCACCTACAAGGTGGAACTGCCTTCCCAATTAAAAGCATGGAACCTACATGACTGGTTCCACAGGAGTAAACTCCACCCTTATCATGTGAATGATGACACACTCTTTCCGCATTGGGAAGTGCATATGTTTTACAACTTTGGCACCCCTGATGATCAGGAGTGGCTTGTGGACAAAATTCTCACCCACAAATGGGACAGATCCCATTTATCATTCCAAGTGCATTGGAACCAAGGTGTTAAGGCCTATTGAACCTTAAGGCGCGACGTGCGCAAAGGTGAGATATGCGGCAGTGACAAAGTTATAAGGGTTGTAATTCCCCTAATAACTTTGAGTGCTTTGGAAGGTGATGAAAGCGAGAAGGTCGCTAAGACCAATGTCTGGGTGAAGATAAAGAGGAAAGGGAAGTATCTTCAAGGATTTGAAGATAACTTCGAAGAAGGATAAAAGGGAAATATTGGTTCAAGCAACAAGGACAGAGAACGCAATAGATTGCAAACTAAGTCAGGCTTAAGGCCCAACTCTAGGATATAAGTCCAGCTTATATACAAAAGGGCAGCTACCTGACTAAGCATACAAAAGATGAGAACAATAGAGTCACGAACAATAGATGTCACAGAACAATAGAGTCATGAACAATGGTGGTCACAGACTACCATAAGAAGAGAACAATGGAGGGCGTACAAAAGGAGGGAACAATGAAGCTCCTGACAAGGTGGCTCTGTTGTACAAGTAATCGGTCATGTGAGTCGAGGTCATGTGATCATATAAGTACATATCAGACAAGAAAGAAAGAAAAATATGGGCCAAGTGCCCAGGAGTGTAACATGATGCCCTTCCTAGAGAGTTGCTACCACACAACTAGACGTCTGATCCTTCATAACAGGTGTCAGCGTTGTCCCACTCTGCCTCCTGGTATGCCACCTCTAACTTGTGACGAAGTAGTCCGGCCAGGGTTGCCGAACAATAGCTGCCGAAGTTAGGGTGCCCAAAGTAAACAAGGTAGCGATTAACACTGCAGGAATTATGAGGGGAGGGACAATTGTCGTGAGCATGCTGGGTACTAAGACACCAGCGGCAAGTCTTCCAAAGGGGGCAATCTTCGACAACGTGACCAGGAGTGTCGTGGTTGCATTTGAGACAATAGGGGAACTTGACTTGAGTTCCTCGACGCCGCTTGCCAAGTACGGTGCAGTCTTCCAAGCTGTCTTCTCCTTCTTCGATATCAGGTGGACCTTGGGTGGCGAAAATGCGTGGGACCCAATAATTATGGGTGGGAAGAAGGAAAGTGGGGGGGGAAGGGGGACGTGTGGCAAGGAGGTGTTGTTGGAGACAGGTACGGACTGCACTAGAAGCAAGGCGTCATTCCACTATGAGTAAGTCAGCCTCAGCTTGAGTCTCCTTCTTTTCTAGTTCCAGGCATTGTCTCTTGGCACTAGAAACAACATTGTGCAGACCCTGAAGCCGATGAACGTCAGCAAGAACCCCAGGGTCTTTGAGATTGACCAGCGCCGTATCCACCATAAGGCAAGAAAGATGGGCGGGGTGAAAGAGGTTGAGATCGGTGTCTTTGACTCCACGACAATTGAAATTTGGAGAAGGGTAGGCTTTCGCCTGTAGTGGAGTGGCATACTCCTTTTCATTCTTTCCCCAAGTTCCAACCAGGTAAGTGTCTTCTTCTGTGGAGTGAAAACAAATGTACTTGGCTACTTCTGATTGTCCTTCATCATTGACGAAGGCAAGGGGGTAGTGTCCAGGGTTGCCGGTGTCAAAGAGGGCCCACCCTTCGCCAGGGTGTGCGGGATCATTGAGTTTGTCACTCAATGGTGGATTGATTGTGATGGGGGACAGGTTACTAGACTGTGAGATAGTGGGGTTATACCAAGCAGCTAAGGACTCGGGAGGGTCGCTCTGGACGCTATCGTCATCCAGAAATGGTTCTACCTCAGTTAAGATTTGGGGAACGAAGAAGAGATGTTGGACGGCAGAGAAATCTCTGAAGCTGGTGGTGAAGATGGTGTCATCAATTCCGTCGTTCCCAAGGATGTTAATAGCGGGCATAAGTCCCTCAGTCCAAGCCTCAAGAGCACTTTCGAGTCTTTGATGCACTTCCATAGCTTTCAGGAGTGCCCAACAATTCTTCCTGACATCTTTTACGTCCTCTTGAGTGGGTGTTCCTATCCCAAAGATCATTAGCGGGGTCTTCTGATACTCCAAAGGGGGGGACTGGGATCGATTGCAGAAGAACGATGGGAGAGGGGACTGCGTATGGCGGAGGTTCACTGGTGTTAGTGGACAGGACGGTGAAGGGTTCGGGGTAACGGGTATGGATGAAAGGGGAGGGTTGGGGGACCGATCGTCGAATGGGAGTGGGGACGTGGTCGCATTCACTGTGGCATCCGCCAGGGCAAGTAGTCTCTGGGAGGGGGATGTAGAAGGCCCCGTAACATGAGGGGGTACTTGGAGCGTCGGTGGTGGTACTGGGAGGGGTGGTGTTGACAACTGAGAAACTAGGCTGGGGGAGGTAGCTGGTGGAGCGGGTAATTCGCCCTGGGTAACTATCAGAGGTGTCCTCACAGGTGACGATATATCCATCATTATGTTGTTGTCCAGTGGTCCAACTATGGCGAGTGGCATGGCCTGGAGTGACGATCATCAAGAAAAGGGATATGTCGCCGTTCCAGTTGATGCATTCATGGGTGTAGATGGTGCACTGTTCTTGTTGGTAGACATAGCTTTGATAGTAAGGGATGGTGAGGTTACTGGACATAAGGGAGATGGGGCTGAGTCGTCAATGTGGAGGGTTCTTATACTCTTGAGTTGTTTTTGGAAGTCCACTAGTAACTCCGGTGTGTGGAGATCCTCAGAGTTAGTCCATGAGTCATGAGCTGGTGAGTAACCCTTCCAGCGCACAAGGTACTGCTTCTTCTTCCAACAGCCAAAAGACCTCTCCTTCAGAATCTTCTTGACTTCCCATTCGGGTTCGCCTTCTAGAATATCAGGAGGTGGTTCGATAAAATTGGGGCCATGTTGATTGGTTTCTTTGTAAGGTGTGAGTAATGAGGCGTGGAAGACATCATGGATTTTCCAAGTGGAAGGGAGTTCAAGTTTGTAAGCGACTTTTGATATTTGGGAGACTACCTTAAAAGGTCCATATCTCCTTGGGGAAAGCTTGGGTGTGGTGTTACTTGGAAGTCGTAGGTTGGTTCCTTCTAGCCAGACCTTTGAGCCTACTGCAAATGGGACGTATTGTGGCTTCTCTTTTATCCAGGATTCTTGCGCTTTACGTTGGGCCTCTTGGGCGGCTTTCCTGGCTTCTTCAATGGATGAGAGTCATTGTTCTAGGGAGGGAATGGTGGTCTTTCTGGTTGGTTGGTGTACTTGGGGTGTATATCCGATAAGTAAGTCGTATGGTGTTTTCTTAGTAGTTGCGGATGGCCATGAGTTCTTAGTGTACTGAGCGAGTGGTAACCATGTGTGCCAGTTGTTCTGTTGTGTTCTGCAGAATACTCAGAGGTATTGTTCTAAGGTTTGATTGGTTCTTTTGCTTGCCCCATCAGTTTGAGGGTGATATGCCATGCTGATGTTCTGATGGATATTGAGAATACGGCAGAGTTCTGTTGAGAATTTCGATACGAAGCGGACGTCACAGTCCGATATGATTTTGCGGGGAATGCCGTAGTGGGGAATGACGTGATTGAGATAGAGTAAGGCTACTCCTTCTGAGTCAATGGTCTCATGACAGGGGATGAAGATAGACACTTTGGAGCAATCGGTGTCCATGATTGTGAGAATGGTGTCAAAACCACCTGATTGTGGGAGTTTAGTGATGAAGTCCATTGTGATGGTTTCAAAGGGTCGCGTGTTGTCTGCGGGAGTGATGGGAAACATGGGTGGATGGGTAGGATGGGTATTGACTTTGGTCATTTGGCATGTAGCGCATCCTTTGACGTATTCTGTGACAAAGGTTTTCAGGTTGGGCCACCAGGAGTACAGGGTGATTAGTTGAAGTGTCTTGGTAATCCCGGCATGACTGGCAGTCATGTGGTCATGAAAAAGGGAAATTACTCCCCTCCTAAGAGCGTTGTCTGCCATGACAACTAGGGCAGTCCTGTGGTACCAATGTGTGCTGTCCAATAGGGAGAGGTTATGTGTTGGTGCCCATTTCTTGAGTAGCGGTTGCTCTTTGTATTGAGCCAATTTGATATGGCTATCCAAGTTATCACCGATACTGTCCATGTCGAATACTCGAATTGAGGTATGGTTGTCGCAAAAGTAGTGGTCCGGCCATACAGTGACATCATTATTAATTGGATTGGGTCCCTTGTAGTCAGGTCTTCTGGATAATGCATCTGCACAATTAGTGGTGCCAGGTTTGTATTCCAAAATGATGTTGTACTGCTCCCTTTCTGGTAGGTATCCAGCAATGTGGGGACCTATTTTTCTGGGTTCCCGGTAGTAACGGAGGTTGGTGTGATCAGTGAAGACTAGAACAGGTATAGTTGTCCCTTTGAGGAGGTGAGACCAGCAGCATAGTCTGCGCATAACTCCCAAGAATTCTTGGTCATAGATGGGGTAGTTTTGCTCAGTTTGGGTGAATTTCTGAGAATGAAATCCTACTGGTTGTCTTGGTCCTGGTTTTTGGGTACCATCTGGTTTTGTAACAGGGGGATCTTGTTGATATAATATAGCACCTGTTCCAATTTGCGATGCGTCTGTTTCGAGTTTGAATTGTCGGTCAGGATCAGGTTGGACAAGTACTGGGGCATGGTGATCATATCAATAAGTTTGTTTTGAGCCTCCTTTTGTTGGGGTCCCCATTCAAAAGGTACGTCTTTTCCAGTGAGCTTTGTGAGTGGTGTGGTGATGATACTGAAATTGGGGCAGAACATGCGATGGTATCCAGAGACTCCTAGGAATCCACAGACTTGTCGTTTGTCTTTGAGTTCTTGTGGGTAGTCTCTAAGCACTGTAAAGTCCAAAGTGTCAGAATTTCGGTAGGTAAAATGTGTGAAAAATGATGAAAAAATGGTGAATAAACAATGAATAAATGATGGAATAAATGACGAAAAAATGCTGAGATTTAATGAAAAATGACTGAAATTTTCAGTAGTTT
>Ga0307510_10000803_pt1 | contig 32601 bp, 16 predicted proteins | sample 12_EM_MG_FD_207224 | JGI IMG/M metagenome (GOLD analysis project Ga0307510, IMG submission 207224) | Populus trichocarpa ectomycorrhiza microbial communities from riparian zone in the Pacific Northwest, United States - 12_EM | ecosystem: Host-associated > Plants > Roots > Unclassified | place... | reverse complement strand
TTTTTGCATATTGTATTGTTTGGGTTTGATGCTTCTTATAATATTTCAATGGCAAGGACTGTAAATCTTGAATCATTTATATATATAAGAACAAGCTCGAATTTGAGAGTTGTCGTGGATGAAGAAATTCTAGTATTGCATTTGACATCTAAGGAAGATAAAAAAAAAATTAGGGTTATTTAATCGAATTTTATATATTTGACGTATTCTTCCATATACCTTCTTTTTTAAAAAATAAAATTTCGTTTTCATATGTCATTTTTTTAATGTGTTCTTAAAATCTTCAAAGGAAAAATTAATTTTCAAAATATTAAAAACCTTTAAGGTCCATGAAAAGAAAACTTAAAAACATTTAAAAACTATAACAAAATAAAAAATCCAAGAAAAAAGAAAACTAACTTCGAAAAATATATATATAAAATCATATCCATAATGCTTCATAAATATAAATTTGTCTGTGCATGGCGGTGAAATAATTTTCCCAAGATGAGTGTTTTATAATATTTTCATTAGTTCCCAATATATATATATATATATATATATATATATGGGTTGTTTCCATTTTTTTAGATGTTATTAGTTTTTACTTTTCTAGGTTTTTCATTTTGTTTTCAATTTTATATATAGGGATTTCAAGTTATTTTATTATTTTTTGAAAATTATTATTTTTTATTTTTCATATCTTTTTGTTGTGGTCTGAGGGGTACTTTAGTCCCAAATATGGTAAAAAGACACAAGGGATAAAATATAAATACAAAGGGCGCCGTATAAGAGTGAAAAAAAAAATCTTAAAATGGGAGAATGCTCCCAATAAATAAGGATAGTTATTATAAAAAGTAAAAAAATTAAATTATCCTCAATTAATTTTATAATGTCTAATAGACTATTTTTAAAAAACCATTCTATCTTTAATACCAAGATAATTAATTTTTTTGTTAAAGGATAAAATAATAATTATATTGTCGTGGTGAATAGTAAATTGTGTATTGGCGCATAATGAACTCCCCATGGAATTTTTTTTGTAATTATAATATAATAATTATCAATTTACCAATGCATTAATTATATGAATTTGGGCGGTTGGTTTCGAAGGACAATTTTTTACTACATAGACGTGGTGTATTTAAAATGTTTCAATCTCAACATATCAGAATATATTTGATAAGTTCTACATGTTGAATGCATTTTATACTTGTATTTGGTTAACTAAAACCTACAAATATTTTAAACTCCATCTTAGTCTCATTTAGAAATTGTCATTAAATGTTATTCATTTTGCAACATGTAAGTGAAAATGAATTCTTTAATAGATTTATTTATTAAATTATAAAAAAATATTTTTTTATTTGTAATTTTCTTAATTTATCCTAATTGTGATAATTATGAGTATACTTTCACACAAAAAAAAAGGTATCTTGTTGCCTTATATATAAGAAAAAAAATATTATTTATCATGTAAAAACCTATTTTAAGTGATTATGAATTAATAAGTATTTTTACTTTCAGTGTCTTATTGCTATTTAGAACATGATTACGGTTGCTTTTCAAAGTGTTTTTCACTCGGAAATGCATCAAAATAATATTTTTTTAAAAAATAATTTATTTTTGACATCAGTACATCAAAATGATCTGAAAACACTAAAAAATATTAATTTTAAGTAAAAGAAAAAAATTTAAATTTTTTCAAAAATATTTTTGAAATACAAAAATAAACAAGTTTTTAAATTTAATAGTGTGGTAGCAATTATACTTGCTAAATAAGTCAATGCCTATTAACTATTTATATTATTTATATTTTTAGGACAAGGCATTAATGCCTATAGAACTTTATAGTTTGTAGTATAGGTGGTAGGAAGATTCTTTTATATATGTGGAAAGGAAAACTTGAAACTTGATTTCATAAATTTTTAACTAACTTGTTGCTTTCTATCATTTTTATTAAACTAATTTATTTGATGAGTTAATCTAAGAAATCTTCAAAAATTTGACCTAGACTAGGTTTTAATTTGAAAAGGAATAAAATCTGACTTAGTTGAACTTGAAAGAACCAGTACAAATATTTTTTTAAAAATAAAAACTAATATTATTTTAATAAATAAATATTAATTTAGGTTAATTCAACGAACTAATAACTCGTTGAGGAGGGGAAATTATTGTTCTCTCCTCATAAAGTACTGTTCTTCGGAATAATACTTTGTTTTTAATTTTGTTATTTAACATTATATTTATTGAGAATTAAGTTTTATAGTTTATTTTTGTTTGTTTTATAGGAGGTTGTTTGAGTCCCATGACTCGAATCATGAATTTTATGAGTTAATTCAATTGATTTGAGTTTTTAGGTCTTTTTCATAATTGATTTTGTTTTTAATTTCATCTTTTATTATTTAGATTGATTAAGAATTAAATTTTATAATTTATTTTAATTTTTTTATAAAATTATTTTAGTTTTATGACTCAAGTTAAGAAAGTTTGACGGTTTAAATCAAATTGAAATTGAAATGATATAAAATTAAATATAAGATTGGACGCAGGGGCAAAAAGGGAAGGAAGAGGGGGTAGAAGCATGAAACAAACCTGGGGTTTATTTGTACTGTTAACCACTAACCACAGGAATAATAAAAGGGAGAGGAGAAAATGGCCCACCAGCAAGTAGAGCCAGAGATAGATGGAAAGAGAGACAATAAAAACAAAGCAAAGGGAGAAAAAACCGACGTAACGTATCACTGACAAATTTGCTGCGCGTACCAGAGCGTCCTGTCACTTTCACCTCTCGTCTCCTTGTGCCGCGAAACCCGGACTACAGTCTCCCCCACCTCAGTAGGCCCTCCTTTCCTCCCAAGTCGAAGTAGGGTTTTGAAAAATCTTAATTCCTTAAAATAGCGTATATTGAACGTATTTCCTATGAGAAGATATTTTCCCACGCAGATCTAAATTAATCTGATAAATATGTTTAATTCCCACACAATCACGTGCTCAGGAAATCCATTTTATCTAAATATCAAATAATATATATAAATATCTATCGAAAACACACTGTGTATCCAAACAATTTCACATGCACAAGATCTAGAAGACATTGTTGTGCTGCAGAGGGGGTTGTGGTTAAGAGAAAATAGCGCCGATGCCCATTTACTTCGTGGAAAAGTTTCCCTTTAATTTATCATCGACGAGGAAGAACATTTACAGCGGCGTGGCAAGAAAATCTCTAAAACAAATAGAAATTAACGTGAAGAGAGATGTGTTTTCTGCCTTTTCTCCTGGGTTCCCTAATTTTACGCATCCACTCTCGCCATTGCTTGGTAATTTTGTGAGATATTAATTACTTATTTGCGATGTACGAACATTATTTATGTGGACGTACAGCAGAGACGATCGGAGCTCGGTTGCCAAGCTTTGACTGTTAATGGAGCATTAATGCAAAATTAACTTGGGACTAATTTCAATTTCCTTGTCGTTTTCTCTTGTCATGAATTTCAATGCCATCTAATCAATAAATCAGTTGTGTTTCAATGCTAACATTGGCAGAAAGCATGTCGTTTCGACAAATAAGTTTATAACTAACTACCCTAGTCAAGGAATTAAGATTTAAAACTACAAATACTTGAAAGAATTAAACAAATAAAACTTCTCCCAAGTCCTAATGCAATACCAGCTCCTCTTTCTTGAAAGATCCCATCGTACATCCTACCCCCCTCTAGTGAATCTACCCTGCCCTGATTTTCTGATTTGGATGTTATTTTTTTTTGTTTTAAATTATTTTTTTTATTGTCTTGGTGTGCAAAATAAATTAAAAGAATAAATATTATTTTAATATACGGTATATGCTGCTAAGAAAACTAAATCAGGTGACTATGTATCTGCTAGGCCTATCTTTATAGAATATAGAGTAGTAGAGAGCAGAGAAGCAGAGGCTAGCTTCTCAAATTGTTTCTGTGAACTGTAACGAAAGGGGAATTCAGAATTTTCTTGGGAATCATCAACGCTTGGTGTAACTGTTAATTTGATGATAATCAAACGGCAAACGTGACGTCTATCGACGGGGCGAGGGGTTTGACGGAATAATAAATAATGGCGTGTTCTATAATTACTTTGCTTTGGTAAAATATCAGCCTTTTCTCTGCAGTCGCTTCCATACCAGTTTATTGCACCGAAGAGCCATTATTTACAGGATTCCTCCTGCGACGCTGAATTTGACTTCGATAACGAATCTTTTCTCTCTGTAATTAGGAATTGCTGTGGTTCCTAATTATTATAAAATCTTGAATAATAATGCTTATGGCTTTTATATTAAAATTCAAGGCGTTAATATATAATTAAATTCTTAAATAATAATATAAATCATATCTTAAACCTCATCTAATAATTTAAGTTTTTAGGTTGAGATGTTTTTTTGATATGGTATCAGAGTCTTGATGACCAAGCGGTCACGAGTTCGAATCTCACCCTATTTATTTGATAAAAAAATTAAACACAAGATAATATGAGTTTATACAAGTTTTAAACTCAAAGAGTTTTCACTTAAAAAAAGATATATTAAAAAATAATATAAATTATATTTTAAAATCTCACTTAACAATTTAAATTTTAAAATTAAAATGATTCTTTACCATAACTACGTGATGGAAAATTGCATAGAAGCAGTGAGATTTCCCCCCCATGACAGATAGAAATTTTGCATTGCATGCAGGATAATAAACAGGAAACGAGCGGTCCCAGCAATAATAATAATAAAAAAACATGCCTGTAATAATAATAATTTTAAAAAATTGATATTACGGAAGTTTTGCTATTGTGCGCTGAAACGGTGGTCTTAATACAAGCTACAAGCGGACTCCTTGTTGACTTAGGTTTTGATTTATAGTATTAAGTCAAGCAATAGATTAATTAGGATTATTATTATTATTAGCATGGGCTTATGTTTAGAGTAATTGTGTTAAGAGCAACAGGGACCACGTACGTGCCTGATAGTGTCACGCTTCCCAATAACATGAAACCGCCGTAGCCCTCAATCACTCTGACTGCAGGTGGCATATGCAACCTTTATAAAAATCGAGAGAAAAGTTGACTTGTTAAACTCAGAGATATCCATGGCTGTGATTTTGCCCTTCAATACCCTTAAATAACAGGCTTGTTGTATCTGCTATGTTTTTTTTTTTTTTTATAAAAAAAATGGATTCACGTCATGTGTGTTTAAACAGGAGAGCGCATGATTACAGGAGGAGGAGTGATAATCAACCCACAAAACTAGAAAGCAGCAAAACGACGGAATGTGGCGCATTTGAAGCGCTGAAATCGAGCGTACACCGTTGCCTCTTTTTTTTTTTTTGTCTATATCTCTTCCTCTGTAAACCCCATTAATTTAATGCGCCTCTCACTTCCCACTCTGTAGACACTGCTACCTACTCTCTCTACTCTCTTAGCTCTGTCTTTCTCTGCAAACACTGTGCTGTCAGTTGCTGTTGTGGAGATATATAATGGTGGTGGCTGTGATGGAGGAGGTGCACCGGAGTAGCTGACCCTAGGACATTCCTTATTATATAAAAAAAAAAGGAAAATCTTGTTTTTGCCCTTTGTCATTCGCGTGCCCCCTTTTTAAGCCTAGTGTCAGTCGTCAGATCTCTCTCTTTCTACATGTTTAAGTTTGTTAGTGTTTTTCTCGAAAAATTAATTTTCTTTGCAGTCTCAAGTCTAATCTCTCATTTCTGTCTTTGCTCTCTCGTATTCTGTTCCGTTCCTGCTCGTTCCTCTCTCTCTAGCTAGGCAGGCATCTTTCTCCCTCTCCTCCAGGGTTTGTTTTAGCCCTTTTCAATTCCCATTTTATATAAATTAACAGTATTACATTCGAGATGCGTCGAAAAAGAAGTTCGGTTTCAACCACTTGAAGAAGAATGTACGTGACCATGTTCCTCTTTAATATAGTTTTTCTTTTCCTGCTATCCCTTGCTTCTTCCTTCCTAATAAGAGGTTTGGTTGCTGGATTGTTTTTTTCTGTATATATATATATATCTCTGGATCTATTGACTGCAGCTTTTGCTTTCTCGTTTATTATTAGAGTAGTAAAAAAACCCAAGTAACGGTAAAGATTTTCACACAAAAATTGTTTTGTCAGCCCGGTAATAAAGTATAGTTGCTTGTTGTGTTTTTTTTTTTTTTGAGATTGTGTTGTTTCGATGAAGAGTGCTATTGTTAATATTTTATAACATTGTTGCAGTAGCTTAAACGATTATCTTTTTTCAGATGCCTCTGATTTGTGGCTAATATATAAGTTGTTTTCTTAGATTTTTCAGAAATATTGATATTTGAAACACAACCATTAGATTTGGAGGACGATGATAGAAATTTGGTTCTTTTTTTTTTGTTTCTTAAGCTGGTCTATGTATAGTTTTGTATTTTCCGTTGTGGCTTGAAAAAATAAATAAATAAAAGTTATGGATATCAAGAACAATGGATCATACGGTTAACAAGTTTGGCTTTTCGCACCTTATTTGTTGTTAATTGATTGTGGGATGCTCACGACCATTATTAGTATTTTGTGCAGCAAATAAATCCACAAAGATGCATTTGTGATAATATGCCCTTTTTTTTATGCTGAAGTTTATGATTGCTTGAAGAATTCTGGTAGATATAAGTGAAGTTTCCCTGAATTCTTTTGGGTTTACAAATCATTGCTAAACACGTTTTTGGGAGTTACATATGATATGGTAGGGGAAACAAGGATTTGATGAGATTGTGTATTTGGATGAATTTCTCAAGTATTAGACCACACCACATGCTGTTTCGTTGCTGATGCCTATGGCCCAATACCAATGGTGAATTATTGGTGCTGAGCATTTCTAAAAGTGGAGCTACTTGGTGAATTATTGCTTGACATCATTTGCTGTTTGGGCTGGAATTCTATCATCATAACCCAGTAAATTGCTCAATCTGCTATCGGTTGTAATTGCTTACTTGTGCCTGACTTATGACATGATAAGAAATTCATCTTGCTTATTCCGTGATTGTTTGTTGCCAATGATAGAAGCAATGTGTTTGTTGTGTGTTTTAGGATTATTTTATTTTTTATTAATTCTATGTCTTTTTATGGATACTGCTACTAAACTTGTTCAGGTGTATATATATATCATACACATGAAGGCGAGCTTTTCATTACTCCGTTTGTACATTCTTGATGCAGGTTATGGCCCTTGTTCGCGGGTCCAAGGTTGATAATTTTGTTGGGATCCTTATGTTAATTTCTGCAGTGCGGACCTACTTATTTAGATGTTATATATTCATCTTGGGCTAAACCCTGCTTTTCTTTTGATGTGGAATAGTAGAGTAATTATTTACATGTTTTGCCTAGGTGAAGGAGATTGATGCCATGTTCTGCTATGTTTCAGATACAGTATGAAGAGTTCAAGGCAATGGAAAGTGGTGTCTACACCTAGAAATGAAGGAGAGGCAGCGTTGGAGAGCTGAGGAGGACGCTTTACTACGTGCATACGTGAAACAATATGGTCCAAGGGAATGGAATCTTGTATCACAGCGCATGAACACACCCCTAAACAGGGATGCTAAATCTTGCTTAGAAAGGTGGAAGAACTACCTCAAACCAGGGATAAAGAAAGGATCTCTTACAGAAGAAGAGCAGAGTCTTGTCATTCGGCTTCAGGCGAAACACGGGAACAAATGGAAGAAAATTGCAGCTGAAGTTCCAGGTCGAACAGCTAAGAGACTAGGCAAGTGGTGGGAGGTGTTCAAAGAGAAGCAACAGAGAGAGCTGAAGGAAAATAACAAGACAGTTGAGCCAATTGACGAGGGCAAGTACGATAGGATTTTAGAGACTTTTGCTGAGAAGCTAGTGAAAGAGCGCCCTTCTCCAGCATTTGTAATGGCCACTTCGAATGGGACCTTTCTTCATCCGGACCCCCATCCCCATCCCCATCCCCCTCCCCATCCCCATCCATCTACTCCAGCACCAACTATGCTCCCCCCTTGGCTTTCTAATTCTAACAGCACCTCCACTGTCAGGCCACCATCCCCCTCTGTAACGCTAAGCCTCTCTCCATCAACAGTTGCGGCATCCCCTCCAATCCCATGGCTTCAACCTGAGAGAGGTCCGGAAAACACTCCTCTTGTTTTGGGCAATTTGCCACCTCATGGAATAGTCCCTGTTTGTGGTGAGAGCTTCTTGATGTCTGAGTTGGTCGATTGCTGTAGAGAATTGGAAGAAGGGCACCGCGCTTGGGCTGCACACAAAAAGGAGGCTGCCTGGAGGCTAAGAAGGGTAGAGTTGCAGCTGGAGTCAGAGAAGTCATGCCGAAGGAGGGAGAAAATGGAAGAGATAGAGTCAAAGATCAAGTCTCTTAGGGAAGAAGAAAAGGCATCTCTTGATAGGATTGAAGCAGAGTACAGGGAACAATTAACAGGGCTTAGAAGGGATGCAGAAACCAAGGAACAGAAATTGTCCGACCAGTGGACTGCAAAGCATTTGCGTCTTACTAAGTTTCTCGAACAGATGTCTTGCAGACCTAGGCTTTCTGAGCCTAATAGTCGTTAAGGAGATATCTTACGTCCAGCTGTATCAGGTCTACAGTTTGGTAAACACTGGGTCGTTGCTCTTCCTTTCATTTTCTCTGTTTGATCTGATGTCCATCCTCTTCAGAAACTCTTATCTGTTAGCATCTAATTATATTTTCATGACTGCTTATGACTTGGACTGCGTGGATTAAAGTTAGTATCAGCGTGATCAACCCTGTCTTGCATTCTATCTCTCTTTTTCAGAAATATATATCATAATTATATTTTGCTGATTGATGCTCTATATTTTCTAGACCTTCTCGTGAAAGGGATTTGCATTGATGGGCTAGATTACTGCTCGTGAATAAAAATATTTTCTTTGTACTGCATAAATTGCCGGAATGGATGCTTGGAAAGTGAACCGGACGTTTGTTTTACTGCTCCTGATGTTCTCATTCCCAACATCACCTAGCTCATATCAATCAAGTTGAACAACAGCAATTATTTACTATGGGTGTCACAATTCTTGACTATCTTGCACGCCCATGATCCTTGCCCGCCAAAACACCTTGCCTTTACTTCTGAAGCCATACCCAAGATTAATCCAGATTTTATTATCTATACCAAGAAGGATCGATGCCACATTGACAGAAGCCGTCCTCTCTACCGTGTTTGGCACGACCACTTCCAGGAAAGTCTGGTCCCTGTTGGCTATGAAATTTGCCTCTCGGTCAGAGCCTCATGCTACTCATTTAAAGCGATCACTACAAACAACTCGCCAAGACTACAAATCTTGCACAAAATATCTTCGGACAACAAAGTCTCGGGAACGTCACCGTGACCATTGATGACTTTCAAGTAGAATTACTAAACCATGAACTGCTACAAGCCTACATCAAAGTCACACCCCACCTCCATATCTGATGAACATAATTTTGTCATGTCTCACCTTTTCAGTCGAAGAAACACAAGTATGGTGTCCACACCAAGTTGCTTTCCCTCAAAACACACTCAGAAGAGAACCATTTGCTTGTTTCTAATAATAAAATGTCATTTTGCGATCACTGCCAAGGAGCAAAATGCAATGAATTACCATTTTCACACTCCACTCAAGCACTCATGCTCCACTTGAACTTGTAGACTTCGATGCATGGTCCTCGCCCATATTTTTAGTTGGTGTCTACAAGTTTTATGTGGTTTTTCATGCTTTACTTGGATCTTTCCACTTAATCGAGAATTTGCTGTCTGCCAAAATCAAGTCTTTTTAGTAGGATGGAGGAGGTGAATTCACTTCTACAATTTAAGGTCTTCTTTACATATGATGGAATCCTACATTGCATTTCATGTCCTCGTACTGTACCAAAAAAAAAGCTCCATAGAATGCAAACACAAACATATTATTATTCTATTATTAATTTTAAAATCCAATATTAACTAAAATAAAAAAATAATATCTAATTAATTTTTTAGATATGTAAGTTTAACGGTAATACATATTAAAAATAATATATAATTTTTTTATATTTCATTTTATTTTATCTATTATTAGCCAAATAAAATATATAAACAATCACTTTATCTTGTATTTTAATAGTACTAAACACAATTACATGTGTCTTTTTTGTTATGTCTTGTCTCTTCTGTCCTAATATTTTCTTCTCTTTTGTCTTAAAGCACTAACAAAAAAAAAAAAGTTTTAGTTTTTGTTGTAATTATTATTTTTTATTTTTCAAATTGAGTGGTGTCCACTCTTTAATACATGGATCCACTCTTGATCTCGAGAGGCTATGGCTATTTAGAGTCATTACCTTGATACCACAAAAGAATTCAAAAACCTAAGGATCAACAGGTCAGGTTTCACAGCAATTGCTTGAAATGTATTTGAATAATATTTTTTTTCTGGTCAGAATGGCATCAACAATGCATAGAGCCCTTGCCAGTCTATTGTTGTGCATTGGTATTATGGTAAAGCAAAGCTCCAACAAGCAGAACCTTTCTGGAAATGCTTCGACTTAAATAAAGAGGTTGACTTATATATTAACTAGAGAGTCATCCAGACAAGTCATAAAAGCTTTGGGTCTCCCTTCACTTGGCAGGCTAACTACTGTTGAATTTGAATGGATCATATTCTCCATTGGCGAGGTCCTCCAAATGCCATGGTTTTTTATTGACTTTCTCAGCATTACTAAGATTACAAGCAAAGTTTTGCCGCCATCTGACTTATACCGAAACTCATCTGCAGTTGAATATAATCTACACTGCAATCTTTGTTAAGATATTGATAGTTATCCCATTCAATGCCTTGAGTTGGAGAAGCTTTTAAGAAGCAATATAGGGTTCAATATAAATAAAAAGAAAACAGAGCTCTCTAGTGGTCATCGACGTACCTTTCAAGACGCGAGCAGGCTTTTCTCTCATGATCCTAGCCTGAATCAAGATGTGAAAATAAAGTTTCTTGGAAGAGAGAAGGATAAAGAAGAGTAGCATAGGAATCTCAGTCCAAGGTCAAGTTCAGGTTCACCTACTTATTAGCGGACTCGGACATCGTCTTCTTGATACTTTCCATGGCTCTCTTTTGAGTTCTCTACGAATGATATTGAAAGAAGAGGGATGAAACTCTCCTGATGTTATAGAGGAAAATGATTTTTTCTTTTTTTGAGAAAAGCATCGACAGTGAATAGATAGTGGTAGTGCATATAAAATGCTGTTTGTCCTCGACCCAGACGGCTATCTGGCACCTGAAAATTTCCCAGCCTGGCCGAATGCGCCGCCACACTTTTTTTCTCCTTTTTCTTCAGCAAGCCCCCATGTAATTTTTTGAGTCTTGAGATGGCAGAATCTGGTACCGCACCGCCGCACACAATATTTTCATAATTATTGGAGATATCTTTGACTGATTATTTGTAATTTTTACACAGACACCATAGTTTTTAGTCAGTGATCAACAATGCAAGTATGAGTTATTTTCTATGGAACTCGGCAGAATTTTTTTTTTTTTTGCTAATATGTCGTTCACTTTCACCACCTATCCCAGCAATAACAATTTCAAACACTAACATTTCTACCAATTGATTACAGTATTATTCTTCACGTTCAAGATAAAAAAATCCATTGTAATAAAGTATATAAATATATTGGATCACCGGTAAATAAAAACTAAGTCTCACGAGCCATAAAATTTACTTTCATTTTTCTCCAGACTACATCTTATCTTTAATATTTTATTATACATCACAAGACTTTTCGTCCTAGATCATATATAGGCCTGTCTTATGTTGCAAGATATAATTTTTTTATATTATTTTTTTCCTATCATCATTACTAATTTAAGTATTTAAGAATTTCTCACTACGTGGAACTTTTTTTTCCAGGAAAACTCAAGTCCAAACTCAGAGCCCAGCTTTGTAAGTCTTCGCCTAGCTTCGGAAACCATGAAAAGCTTGATTCATGTGTGAAGTTTTTCTTAACTTTATCAGTGACATCGTATCGTTTGCGAGGAATTTAAACAAAAACTATTTCATTTATGCTTCACATCTTTTCAACAAAAACACTTTTTTTTTATATATTTATTAAATTACCAAGTTGCCCCTCAGTAAAATCATAATTATATATAAAAAACAGTGTAAAAAGTTGAAAACCTCTATATGCAAGATAAAAAAAGATTTGCTTTTAAAAGTATTTTAGTTATTTTACTGTTCAAAAAAAGGTGAAATTTTAAAAAAACTTCAATTATTTTTGCTTTTAAGAATGATTTGATATTTTTAATATGCAACGAAAGTATAAAAAGCTTGAGATGCTTCAATAATAACTAGCTAATCCCATAAAAAAGACTGTATTACCCCCTGCCAAGTTAAGTGATGTGTTTTGGGAAGGAGATAAACGTCATTTTATTTTTCTAATCTATAGTAACATATGTTTTAGTCCACAATTAATAACTAATCTTTTTGTATATATAATTTGAGATATGAGAGAGAAAATAAAAATAAAAACAAAATTTTATATCTTGTGCTTATTTGAACATTTCCAGGGGTATTTTAGATATTTACCTTTTAAAAATCATGTGTTTTCACGTTACTTTATTAGATTTTTTTTTTAACTTTAACATATGACCCTCACTAAATGCCTATTCGAGACTAATAGTTTGATTGTTTTTGTGGTTTAAGTGGTTTTTTAAATTATATTTTACTTGAAAAAATATGAAATTAATATTTTTTAATAAATTTAATCTACTGATATTATTTTTATAAAATCACCCGGGATTACAAAATAGACACTAAAATGTTCAATTGACTTGTAATTAATATTTAAAGCTAGACTATAACAAAGTTGAGGTAAACTTGTAATTAATCGAGCCAGGAAATTATATATTGAGTCTATTAGTTCAAATGTTACAAAGCATATCATTATTGAAGAAATAAAAAATAAACATAGGATAAAAAAGGTACTCGATAATTAAGAAAGCAATCAAAAATGTGTTTCATAAACGGTGTCAAACAACAAATTAAATTTGGAAATAAGATTTGAATCATTCTAATAAAAACAGAGGTCTTTAACTATATCATCTCCGAGATTAAATTGGTTACCAAGGACCCGTACCGCTGTTGAAGCATCCTCAAGGTCACCTAACTGACCAAATATATCTTCCACATCTCCTTTTTTTCCTGTATTTGATTCAGTAGGGTTTGAAGTTGACGTTACATTGTCCTTCTTCTCCATCACCACTGATTCAACAGGAGTTTGTATGGCAAGATCTCCTTCTTCTTCGCTAGAAACAATTTCAATGACAGTTTTATTCTGCTTCCCATCTCCAGAATTCACCAGGGCTTGATTTGTAGATGAGGAGTGCCCACTCTTCCCTTGCCCTTCTGGTTCATAAGCTCTTTTGTTTCCTACAGACATTGGAAAATATTAAAGATAGAATAAACACAGAATGATGATTTTGGTAGTGATTAGCATAGAGAACAGAATTAATTACTCTTCAACCCCTGAATTTCCTGACTGGGAGGATGTTGAAAAGGTTGCTGAGCTCGATATACATCCTCATCACTTTCTGTAGCCTCACTGTCAGAGTTGTCTAAATTATCTGGTTTAACTTCAACTTCTTTATCAGAACTTGGAAGATTTTTATATGAATCTCCCTTCAATCCTACAAAGTCCTCTTCCGTTTGATTCTTGTTTAATTGCTTACGTACACCAGAACTCGAGGATGCTTGATTTCCATGGACTAATGTTTTTCTTTTCGTTCCAGATCCTTGTTCCTGAACAAGACATTGCAATCCTAGAGTAAAAAATCACACAACCAGCTTATCTTTCTTGATGTGTGTGTATAGACTTACCAAAGGGTTTTCTTGCAATGCACTCTTCTCAGTCAGTTGCTTCTTGCCCGGATAAGCATTATAAAGTATGAAGTTGACTACCTCACTAGCTGACCGGAATGTCACATTTGATTTCTCATGATGATAATACTACATAGAACATCGAATATTCATGTTATTTTCTCATTGAAAACAAAATCAATATACATGAGAATATATTAATAGATGCATTTTCTAATACAATCTTATGTCATACATAACATCTGTTAAATTTTAAGCCTTCGGCTCCTTCTCTTCACTTTTATCCCTTCAATAATAGATGTTTACTTCATGATAAGGAGGAGATCACAAGTAAAAACAGATACACTTTCAGTCAATGGAAAAGTTGCAAGAAAGTTTATATATGTGTGTGTGTGTGTGTGTGTGTGTATACATGCTCCTAACATCATCTTATCAACTTAAGAAGATTTCATTCATATCCAGTAGAAAATAAAAGAAATTACCAAATCATGTCTCTCATCTGTTCGCCTTCTACGCTCGAATATCCAAGCATTTGTTCTCTCAGAGAAAGGAAACGAGGTCACTTTTTTGTTATGAACCGGTGCTTCATGCACATCCAAATTAGGCAGTGGTAGCTGTTGTAACCGTACAATTAACATGTCAACGACTATACTGATATGTAAGTTTTCAAGAAGAAAGAAATTATGCGACAAACTTGAGAAGAGAGCCCATCTAATAAGAATCGACTACCTTATCCATGTCCAATGCAAGATATTCTTCAGGAATTTCGAATGATAAAGGCAACAAACCAACCAACACTGATTTAGTTGCTTTTCTCTTCAAGGAATGCTGTGTGAGAGACTGCAACACAAAATCTCATCATTCCTACCATATATGCTTTGAAATCTGGTTAAACAAATCTAGTTGTATGAACGTGCACGAATTGAATTGTGCAAGACCTTCATTTAATAAAAATGGCGCCGTCTATTACGTATCGCACGAATGCTTATTTTTATACAAAAAAGGGAAAGCAGTAGCAGGATTCAAAAGATTTTTATTATGAAACTACCTCTTGTAAACTAGCAGCATGCCAACCGTTTGGAACGCAAGGTACCAGAGTACTCGTCAAGTCTGAAAAACCATTGATCTCTATTTTTGATGATATCCCATTCATTTCTATAAGAGTTCTTTTGGAAGCCTGTTAAGATTATAAGATTAGGCATCATTTAACATGGTGTAAGAAAAAAGTATTCAAAAGCAATTTAAAAATAAAAAGATATATACTATATATTACCTTAATTTGGTCTTTGATCATCTGCGATAGCTTTGACAAAATCTCACTATGAACCCTTGAGCTGCTAAACGTCATCTTGTTCGAGACAATGGTTTGCATCTCTGACACGTTGATCTCAACATTATTTGGAAGGACGGGTTGAATCTGCAATATTCTTGTGGGATCCATCTGCTTAATTTGTAATGGAGGTGGTTTGTATGTATCACAAATCCAACAGCCTGTATTTGGTTTTTTGTATTTGAAACAGTGCAGATCAATGCTTGGGATTTGGTTTGTAATATACTGAAACCTTTCAAGCTCATGTAAGTGTGGGCAGTTCTTAAAAGAACATAGCCATATCGTGCCCTAGAGAAGAGAAAGATTTAGAGAGTAGTAGCCATATCGTGCCCTAGAGAAGAGAAAGATTTAGAGAGTAGTATAACTAACGAAGCAAAATGAAGGAGAAACTGATAGATGGTGATGGAAGTGAAGACATGCTGAGGGGGTTTATATGAAATCTAGATAGATGCTGATGCAACACCCAAACATGGAATGGCTTATCTTTCCATCTCAAGACTTTCGTGTTCTATTATTAAAAGGCTATTTGACGATATACAGACAATATCTAATTTCATTTATTTATTTGTTAAGGAAATCCATTTAAGAACATGTTTCCTTACATGCCTCGTTACCATTTTGCGCTCATGTCCTTACCCTACTTTGAAAAACCTCTTCAGTTATCTATATCATTTTGTTGTCAGTTATTTATTATTTTTTAACTGTATTTAAAATTGAGAAAATTATTAACCCTAATTATTAATTGGTTGCTAAAATCCAATTCAGTGTTTTTCTTTTTTTAAGAAAAAAACAAAAAAGAGATGAGTAATAAGGTGATTATATATAAAGTGACATTTAAAGTCTTTACTTGCAATGATATCAATATATTAAAATTATTTTTGTAAATATAAAATGATTAACAACTAAATTAAATGTTAAATGATTAATGTCTATAACAATAAACTATAACGATAACCGATCAACGTCTATAACGATAAACGGTAAACGATAAATGGTAAGCCATACATGAACTAAGACATTTTGTGATATTAAATGAAAAGAAAAATATTATAAGGTAACATATTATTAAATGTTTTCTTATAGCTATATCAACATATTAGATTCACTTTTTTAAATAGTATATACTAAATAATCAAGTTAAACAACAAAAGATAGAAGATAAACAATGGACAATCACATCTCATATTAGTCGAGGTGCGCGCAAGCTGGTCCGGACACCCATGTTAATAAAAAAAATAAAAAAAAACTTATATAAGGTAATAAATTATTAAATATTCATCTTCATCAATTAATTATTAGATTTTTGAATATTAATAAAATAGAATAAGCAACAATATACTTAAATTCAATTTAGAATTACAAAAAATAATTCAATAATTATATATAGAATGATAGCACTAGAAAATTACTAAATACCTACGTAATATTCTGTTGGAGTACATCCATATATATTCATTTTAATGAATGATATTATAATAATAGAGAAAGCTACAAGTATTTTATTATTATATATTTTTATATTCACAAAAACTATTGACTAACACATTTTATTTGATATGATCATGGAGAAAACATTACTAAACTACGTTTTAAAACAAAATAAAATCTGCAAATCTTATATATCTTCTAATTATATCAACCACATAAGATTTGTTTCCATAAATATTGAGTGCATGTTTAGTACTTGTGATTTTAAAGCACTTCTGCTTTTTATTTGAAATGATTGTTTGGTTAATGCTTATTTTGTTATGAAACCAAAGCAGGACACCCCTGCTTTTAACCAAAACCACACCTACTTATTGTGGTATTTATTTTTATTTTAATTAAAATGATAATTTCCTCTATTAAGTTTTTTAATAATATATATCAAAGATGCAAGTGTGTTATGTAATTATATTTCAAAATTATTTTGTTTATATCATTGATTTTATTAAAATGATGTATTTATTATATATATATATATTGTTATCCTATTTAACTTTGCTTTTATTGTTTTGATTTTAAGAATCAATTTTAATAATAATATGCAAACATTTTGAGAAGTCATACATCACATAATATAAATAAAATATATTTCTTAGAATATTTTTAGTAAGATATAGTATTTATTAGTCAATTTTATATCTCAAAATTAAGGGGTTAATGTTTTCTTATATCCCTCTACCTTTTCTTTTGTGTTTAAAAGATCCTTGTATCATTTTTTTTATTATCTTAATATCATCTATCAATGCTATATTTTTATCGTCATCACATCCTTCCATTAGTTGGTGTCACTAACATAATTAAAAATTGACATGTCATTTTCCTGTAACATGAAATTTTCATTAATGTATATTTGGTTCTTGATTTTTTTTAAATTTTTGCTCCGGTCCTATATTTTATATTTTAATTACAAATAGGCCTTAATTAAAATATTTTTGGTAATCGTATTTTATAATAAACATAATTTAGTCCCCTAATCAATTTCTTAATTGAGTCCCTACATATCAAATTGTAAACTTGGTCAAGATTAGTCAAATAATTTAGCAAAAGATTTTTTTTGGTGAATTTAGGTACTCTCGTATGATTGAGTCAATGACTTTTGGAGAGAAAATACAATAATATTACAGAAAGATACTCTGAAAATAAATATGCAGTCGAGAATAGAGATTCTGAACCTTTTTTTATTGGAAATATAGAGATAAGGGGCTAAACCATGATATTACCTTTATAGTTTTAATGATAGAAAATATCCTTGATATATGTGATAAAGTTGATAGAAAGTATTCCTGACATATATATTAATATTGGTAAAAAATATCTCTGACATATGTATTAAAGAAGAAAAATATTTGTAACATATATATTAATATTGATGGAAATATGATGGGCTCTTAGATGATTTTTACATGTTATTCCTTACACAACATTAATATATATGGAAATATGGTGGGTTCTTAGAGGATTTTTATACACTCAAGGATGTAGAGAGAGTATGATTCAAAATATAGTTGTGCCTGTAAGACTGGACTCTTCCCTTAAGCTGAACCCAAGAGAGTAGGTTCTTTCTTTGGCTGAGCCCAAAAGAGATTGTGTCCTTCCATTAGTTGAGCTCGATGAAGGGTGAGTCATTCCCTTAGCTGAGCCCAAAAACGTTTAGGTTCTTTCATTGGCTGAGCCCAATATAGGTAGGGTCCTTCACTTGGCTAAGCCCAAGGGAGATGGGGTCCTTTGCTTGGTTGAGTCCAAGGGAAGTTTTTGAAAGGTTTTTTTGGAACCGTTAAATCTAGGGTTATCACTTTTCATTTCCATTAAAAATCCCATACATCTCTTAAATCATTCTCAACTCATTATAAACTCCTTTGCCTAAAACTCCATTTCCTACTTAATCATAATAAAAAAAACCTAACACACCCTGCTTTATCTCTCTACTTATAACTATTTACATTGGGTTAGGAATGGGGAAACAAAAAATTGAAGTATCAACAATATTGGACATAATTTTATTTCGGTGAGTATATTAGAAGAGATTGATAGGTCTTATGATAAGATTATTAAAAGGTGAAAAAAAAGATTTTTATTTTTTTAAAGTCGAGATTTAATTTTAGAATCCTTCTCAGTTGTTTTTAGAAGAAAAAAGGTTGCTATTATAGATGTGAAATTGTTTGCAATAATGATTTGTTATTTCTATTTTGAATTGATTTAATGAAAGATGAGATTTTGTTAATGTTCAAAATAAATACTTTTAATTGGCCATTAATGATTGAGCTAATTTGTAAAAAGTTTATTGTTTAGGGATGAAATCTAAATAGTTAGGAAACAAAGAGGATAAAATGAGAAAAAAGGCCAAATTTTGTTACAATTGTGAAGAATAAGGTGCGTAACCAACAATAAAATTGGGGAACAATTTTTTCATGAATTGAGTTACATTACAATAACTATTGTTTAGAAAAAAAAAAATATTTTTGGAGGAATTTTATTTCTAATTAGACTAGTTTATTTTTCAAGTTTACATGACTATTAATATTATTTATAAATAAAAAAAGTATTCTTTATTATGATGACAACAATTCATTACAAGCTTTCTCAAGTTTCTCTATAAATTTATCTTTCTATAATTTATCTTTCGCAATTTACTTTTTATAATTTTATTATTTTCATCTCTCTGCTTTCTTCATGGCATTATTTATATGCTTTAAATTTATATCTCAATTACTCTTTATGGTTAAATGTTAATTAGTGTGATGCTTTACTTAGACAATTATTTATCCATGATTAAGATTAGTACGTACAAATAGAAATAAAAGATTCAAACAACACAAAAAATACAAATATAAACTTTTGATATGTATCAAATAAATAGGTATTGACTTATGCTATGTGGTGAAGAATTTTGAAAATAAAAAAAGCAATACTAGATATGAAGAATTTTAAGTTAATTTTGAACATAAAAAAAAATAAATATCATGATATTTTTTAATTAGAAAAAATAAAAAAATATATAAACTGATAAATTAAGAAAAAGTTATTAATACTAATTAAATACTAAAATAGAAAGCTTTTTCTTCTATCAGTAAAAGACAAATTCATGTGCAAATATATAACCATGATATTCTTTTTTAATTTTAATGTTTTTATTTATTTTATCTTCAAGATTATTCTTTTTTCCAAGAACAATAAATTTTAGTTTTATAAATATATCATGCAAATTCAATTTATTTATGTAAAACATGAAAGGAAACTTTTTTAAAATAAATTACAATAAAGTTTTTGAAAAATTATAAAATTTAAAACCAATTAAAAAATAACTACTATTTTAAAAAAGATGAACTAAATAAGTTAAAAAAATACGAGATAAGGTACTAATTAAAATTTAGATATAAAAAAATTAATCTAAAATAAATAAATAAAGAGGGAGGGTGTTAAATAAAACTTAAAAAAAAACTAATGCAAAAAAAATAAGTAAAAAGACAGGGTTTTAATTAAAATTATAAAAACAAAAACAAAAGAGGCTTGACGATGAGGGTCTGATAGGCTAGGCCCATATACCTAATTAGCTGTTTTCTTTGGTTTTTGTTCATGGAGCATTGTCCATTCGAGGTTTTTTTTTTAAATGAATAATATGTCATTCACTATAGTTTATGATTAGTCATCTTTGGTAAAAAAAATTTCTAAGTTTTAAGTTTTGGAACCCCAAAACTGCATTTTTCAGCTTGTTTTAACTTGAAATTATAAATGCATCATGTAAATATAAATATAATTTCTTTGAAGCATTATAATTTTTTTAAAAGGAAATAATTACTTATTTAAAATAGATGAACTAAACAAGTTTTTTTTTTTTTAAAAAAAGAGAGGGATGAATTAAAAGTTAAACTAAAAGATCCTGAAAAAAATATAAATAAAAGAGAGGGAGTGAAAGTTAAAAAAAAAACAAAAACAAAAAAGACTGGGTGTTGCTAGACTTCGCAAACCATGGCCATGCATCCTGTCAACTCTAAAGTCCAAGGGTGCATTGGCCTAGAAGCCTAGGGTATGCACCACAGTTGATTTATTTATTTGTTTTTGGCTAAAAGGGTAAATGACATGTTATTCATATTTTACATATAAAAAAAGAGCAGATGATCCATCATTTGTCGTGTAAGATGATGCACTGTTTACAAATTCAATTTTTTTTATCACAAGAGAGGTGGTTGAAAAATTAGGTTGGGGTTTTTTTGACCCTAAATATTATTTTTCAATATTTTTTATCTAAAAATATTTAGGAAGCATCTTTATAGTATCAACAAATCAATTTATCAACTCAAACACCCTGAAATTGGTAAAAAAAAAAAAACCTAAACTAAACCAAAAAAATATCTCTCAACCCCGGTCTACTTTGTCTAACAAGTCGAAAATCAAAAAACATTTTAATGAAGTTTTTCTCATCCTATGGAATTCATTGATGCCAAGAACATTCTTTTTATGATCAGAATGATGTTAAACAATAACTTTTTTTCTTTTTTGTTTTTTTATAAATTTCTCCAATCCTTTTTGAAACTCAAAAACTGAAAAATTAAACAAAATTAACTTTATAATTAAAATAAAATTCATAAAAACTTTGAAATTGGCAATATATTTTCTATGTGTTTTACATTGTGATATTATCTTTTTAAATTTTATCTTTCTACTCTAATTTAAAATTTTATTTTATGAAATTAGGTTATAAAAAATTAAATAAAAAATATTTTTTTATTTATAATAGACTTGTTCCATGAATGAATCAACACTCTCATGCACAAATAAGCCACCGAGAAGGCGAGTATAATGGGCTATGGATATTGATGGATTGAAATAATAGGCGAAAGCCCACATACGACTTGATATTTCACAAGCTTTAGCCTCACAGAAACTACTCCATATGAAAAAGAACAAGCCAGACTAATCAAGATGCCCACGCCACCCCCCTAACACAATTTTTTATTTGCTTCTTATTTTTTAAATAAAAAATTACCAAAAAAGAAGAAGAAGGAGGCTAGTAATCTCTCTCTGCCGTGGTCCTCCCTCATAGATTCTTCCAGATAAGAAAAACAAGGTTAACCCAACAAACTGAGAGCGAAGGAAGATACAGATACTGAGAAATGGTTTTTTGCTGATACAAAATAAAATTTTAATTGGTGTAGGTTTAGGGTTTGCAAGTATTATTGAGTCGTCGGTGGTGTTTTTCAGATTGGGTGTTGCGTTTTAAGATGACGGATAACATGGATATCGATTTGCCTCCAGAACCTCCTAGCTCCATCGAGCCTCGTGATCGACTTCTTTTGGTATTCTCCATTTCTCTGTTGAATCGTCGTTATTTATATATATAAAAGAATTCAGTTTCAGCTTTTACTTAGCAGGATCTCTGTGTCCAATTGAGTGCCAATTTATAATTTGAATCTACGGTTTTGATTACGAATTCTGCTAGCTTTATTGTTGTTGTTGTTGTTGTTCTTTCAATTGTGTATGTAAATGGCGGTTACAGTGATGGTGGTGGTTCGGGAAGAGGAGTGGGAGACGGTGTCTAGTAGAATCTAAAAAAGAAGACCATTATTTTTCTTTTGTGGTTTTCAAAAGTTTTGATAACTTTTAAGAAAAAATCTAACCAATGGAATTGATACCAAACGATTCTTTGGTTATTTAAAATGTGCTCTCTCCCTCCCTCCCATGTTTTATACATGTAATCTTTCTATTTTGTAACAGAGGCTTACTCAGTTTGGAGTTCCCAAGGAGTACCGTGTTATGTTGCATTCTGGCCTGGTTGATTATATCATGGATAATTGGTCTCGCATACCAGAGCTAGTGGCAGCAATCTTGCCTATTGATGATGAAGTGGCAGAGATTCTCCAAAATGCTAAGCTAGCCTCTAAAAAATCTGCTAGCCAGACAATGAAATACTGTTTCAGGGAATGCATGGTTTGGTTACAATGGCTGATGTTTTTGGGCGAACCAGCTGTTGCACTTAAGAACCTATCTAAGATGAGTGCTGGGCGTGGTGTTTGCGGAGCTGTTTGGGGAAATAATGATATAGCATATCGGTGCCAAACTTGTGAAAATGACCCCACATGTGCAATTTGTGTTCCTTGTTTTCAGAATGGGAACCACAAGGATCATGACTATTCTATTATATACACAGGCGGAGGTTGCTGTGATTGTGGGGATGTGACAGCATGGAAACGAGAGGGGTTCTGCTCAAAGCATAAAGGTGCTGAACAAATACAACCCCTTCCAGAGGAGTTTGCAAGATCTGTAGGGCCTGTCCTCGATGCTCTTCTAGGGTGTTGGAAAAATAAGCTAGTGTCTGCTGAAACCATCTCCCAGAAAAATCCAAATGCAGCTGATCGTGCTGCTATGGGCAAAAAGATTGCAAATCAGCTAGCATTTGCAGTTGTTGAGATGCTACTAGAGTTCTGTAAATGCAGTGAGAGTTTGCTTAGTTTTGTTTCCAGGAGGGTGATTTCTCTAGGAGGTTTATTGGAGATTCTTGTGAGGTCGGAGAGGTTCTTGAGTGAGGGTGTTGTGAAGAAACTTCATGAGCTGCTCCTGAAATTGTTGGGAGAGCCCATTTTCAAGTACGAGTTCGCCAAAGAATTTTTGCGTTATTATCCATTTGTTGTACATGAAGCGATGAAAGAAACTGTTGATGATATGCACAAGAAATATCCTTTGCTATCAATATTCTCTGTGCAAATTTTTACTGTGCCCACTCTCACCCCCCGACTTGTGAAGGAGATGAACTTGCTAGGCTTGTTGTTGGGGTGCTTGGAAGATATATTTATCCAGTGTGCTGGAGAAGATGGTCGTTTACAGGTAATGCATTTATTTTTCAGTTTATAATATTTTTTATGCTTTATCTCATACTTTACTCCTCATATCTTGTAGTGAGCCTCTTAACTGGATTATGTTTGCAAATAAGCTAGAATAAGTTTTACTCTGATTTTACTTTTGATAGAACAAAATTTTGTTAAGAAAGAAACGAATTTAGAGTTATGATAAGAAAATAGAGCATTTACTAAATTAAAGCAATTTAAATAAAGGAGCTTTCCAAGCTACTGAATGTTAGCTAAGCAGTGGCTTTAAAATACTACAAGCATATCATCATAAATAATAAGAAAATAGAACTCTATTCCACTTTCTTAGTTAAATAATTTATTCTGGACAACTTTGGTTTTGTGATTCTTGACAAGCTAGGTTTGAAGAATTTGGGATTTATGTGGAAATTAGGGTTAGGATTTGATGTATATGGGATTGAGGATGTGTTTTAGGTGGGATTGGGATTGTCACTGTTGTTGTGAATGTCAATCCAATAGCAAGAAGAAATAGAAGGAAAGGGCCAAGAAACAAAGAGTGTTTGGAGAAAAGAGAAGAGAAAGAAACAATGCATAGGGCTGCAACCCGTAAACTAAATCAAATACTCACAATTTCATTGTTCAAAGTCCTACAATTGTATAGAGTTGGTGCTTCTTAAACCTCTAATAGTTCTGAACTAAGAAGGAAATAGAAAACCAAACAGGAATGGGAAATCATAACTAATAGAAAGCTCCTAATTAATATTCTTGCTCCTATATAAGCTTAATTAATATTCTTGTTCCTATATAAGCTAGGATTCCTAAATAATATTACTATCTGTAAGGAAGATGGATTCCTAAATAGACTAGTTTTACAGGAAATATCAAAATGTATAGAATTAAAGATTAAATAACTACAATTCCAGCTTCTATTTCATATCCCATGCAGTCAGGCATTTAAGGAATAGGTGGCTTTGTGTCTTCTATGCTTGGGGCATCTTACAATATTTCATAGCAAGGACTTGTGTTGGATTTTAAATTACAACAAATGTTTATTGTTGTCAATCATAATCATGCCTGAAAAAGGGAACATGTTGAAACTTAGCACAACAAGGATTTTATAAGTTTGCATATTACCAAAAAGGAACGTGTTGAAACTTAGCACAAAAAGAATTTTATAAGTTTGCATATTACCACGACACCTTATTGTAATTTTTTGTGGTTAGCTGGTATGAAATGTGACACAAAAAATTTTGATTGGTTATTACCATTATAAATTTCCCCCATGGGTTCAGTTGTGAGAGAAATTGGAACTAGCAAATTAGATGACTAGTTTATATGCTTGTGGAGGATTTTCTTCTATTAACCATGAAAATTTACGAAATCCACATTCTTCCTGTTTGAAATCTGGTAATCCCTTTGTATGTGGTTTTACATTTTTGTTATGGTATAATCTGTTCTTATTTTAAAGAGCTTTTATAATGTACGTCTTCAATCAGTTACCCATTTTTTATTTTAGATTCTGTAAGTACAAAGTTTAAGACTGATTGATAAAGAGTATGACTACGAGTTTCATTTATGCATACTAAAAATATGAAAGTGGGGATGTGTTTGTGTAAAAATTGAATTGCTGGTGCATGTTCTATGTTTAATGGTTATTGATTTGACTTTAGTTCTCACATTCTGTCTTTTTTTTTCCTTTCTCTGTCTGATGAGGCAAAATGGAGTGAAAATCCAATTTAAACTACCAATAAGATTTGTCCTCTGCTAATAGAAAACATTTCCAAAAACAAAGAAAACCCTAGTGTTATAAAAGGAACACTATTAATTGTTCATTAAGCTTCAGGATATAACATACATCTTAGTTATTGGAGTGTTGATGAGATCCATGCAAACATTTCTAATAAGTAATTATTGCCATTCAAGATGTGGGCTTTCAGATGCTTTTATATTGTGTTATAAGAGACAAAATGAGATTTCTAAACTGATCTTGTTTTTATGCAATTATGTCTTGATGATGATGTTTAAAGGCATAGTTAAGCAGGTTAATGGATTCAATTTTAAATATTTCTTTTTCATTGCTTTTAGCCGCTGAAGTTTTAATTTTCTCTTCTTGTTATTCATGTTTCATATTTCAAATTGTTGATTATTATCTTTCTGCAGTTTACCAAGTGGGCACATTTGTATGAGATCGGTATACGTGTAGTTGAAGATGTTCGATTTGTTATGAGCCATGGTGTTGTACCAAAAAATGTAACTCATGAACAGAGGGCTGTCTTGAGAACTTGGATGGAACTTCTTTCTTTTCTGCAGGGGATGGGACCCTTAAAGAGAGAAACTAGCCTCTATGTAGAAGAAGAAAGTGAGAATATTAATTTGCTTTTTATTTTGTGTCATTCTATTGCCAACATCCATTCTCTTTTGGTGGATGGAGCATTTTCTATGTGTGAGGAGGCAGATGATGCTACTTTTCTTAACATGCTTGGAAAAGATATGGATGAACAAGATAGCATAAGACACACAAAAATTGGACGGCTGTCTCAGGAAAGCTCTGTATGTAGTGTGACAGAAAGTACTTCATTCATTTCTGCAGAGAAGGTTGTTGAAGTTGATTCAGATTCCACTTACCATCACCTACTTCCTTCCTCAGTGACGTGGTTAACCTATGAGTGCTTGAGGGCCATTGAGAATTGTTTGGGAGCTGATGATTCATCTGGGGCTCAAGTCTCTGGAGGTACTAGCAGCATTTCCAATAGCAACTTTTCAGCATTTAAGAAAAAATTGTATAAGATTAGAAAAGGCAAATATATATTTGGTGGCCATGGCAGTACAAGCAAAGATGAATGTTTTTCAGTTGCATATAGTCGCTGCCATGCGAGTGTCAATGTAGATAATGCTAATGTAGTAAAGGACTGCAAAACAACAGTTCCTGGTGATACTGACTGTGCAGGCTCCAGTGACGGTTTGATGGAAGGCAGCAGTTCATCAGAATTGGACCTCCTACGATTTTTAAGTTTGTCTGATTGGCCAGACATAATTTATGATGTTAGTTCACATGATGTATCTGTTCACACTCCTTTGCATCGATTACTTTCCATGCTTTTACAAAAAGCATTAAGAAGGTGTTATGGTGGATCTGTGGTTATAAATGCAATCAATGCTAGCACCTCAACTTCATTATCTAGAACTGATGATGATTTCTTTGGATGTCTTCTTGAGGGTTGCCACCCTTGTGGGTTTTCTGCCTTTGTTATGGAGCACCCTTTGCGGACTAGGGTGTTTTGTGCCCAGGTCCATGCTGGAATGTGGAGGAAGAATGGGGATGCTGCCATTTTATGCTGTGAGTGGTACCGCTCAGTACGCCGGTGGGTACTTTATTCAAACTATATTTTTTCTGGATATTACTGGCTGCGGCATTTCTCACTTTTCTGTTATGCAGGTCTGAACAAGGTTTAGAGTTTGATCTATTTCTTCTGCAGTGCTGTGCTGTGCTGGCTCCACCTGACCTCTATGTCAGTAGAATTCTAGAACGTTTTGGGTTGTCAGACTACCTTTCTCTGAAAGCTGAGCAATCTACAGAGTACTTGAACTTTCCCTTAATTTTAGTAGTTTAGCATGGTTTCATATAATTTTAGGTGCTTCATGTTCTTGATATTTCATCCAATGGAAATTCTCAGATATGCTTCTAAAGGTGATGTACATGACTTGCTGGATCTTCTATTCCCAGTTTTTGTTATCATATCCTTAGAAGAATTAAAACAACTGCTGCTCTTAAGTCCTTGAAAAGTCTAAGTCTGAGATGCTCTCTTTCACTTCATGTGTCTAAGTTTTCAAATGGGCCTCTACTTGTTAAATACGTTAGTGATTCATTTTTGAAATGTTTTGTTCTTTAACCTTTGGAATAACACTTCATCTTCCTGAATTTTCTTTTTCCAATTTGTTGTTTAATCACTGACAAGAGAATAGCATGATGTGCTTATTATTAATTAAGTGCCAGGCCAAGACATATGTGCATCATGTAATCTCTATTTGTATTCCCCACCCCCTCCCTGCACGCTAAAGAAAAAGGGACTTCCTCTTCCAGTAGGAAGTTTCTTTATTGCTTCTCTTTAGAATGCCTTATATATGGTCCACATTCTGTATTTCAATGTCAGGGCATATTGAAGTTGATAGAATATCAGATCTATAATATTAATGTTATGGTATGCTATGCTGTGTTTGCAGGTATGAACCAGTTTTGATGCAGGAAATGCTCATGCTTCTTATACAAATTGTCCAGGAAAGGCGGTTTTCTGGGTTGACTCCTGCTGAAAATTTGAAGAGAGAGTTGGTTCATAAGTTAGCAATTGGAGATGCCACTCGCAGTCAATTAGTTAAATCCTTGCCCCGTGATCTCTCCAAGATTGACCAACTTCAGGAAGTTTTGGATACAGTTGCTGTATATTCTAATCCATCCGGCTTCAATCAGGTTATTTTTGTGGCCCACAACATCTGATGGTGTTTAAGAGTTAAATGTTCATTTCAATAAGTTGCTCTATGTATTTTAAATCTTAGGGGATGTATTCTTTGCGCTGGGCATATTGGAAAGAGCTAGATCTGTACCACCCTCGTTGGAATTCACGGGATTTACAAGTTGCAGAAGAAAGATATTTGCGCTACTGTAGTGCTTCTGCAGGAACAACACAGCTTCCTAGGTGGACAAATATTTACCCTCCTCTTAAGGGCATAGCTAGAATAGCTAGTAGTAAAGTGGTCATTAAAATCATCCGTGCTGTATTATTTTATGCTATTTTCATGCATAAGCGTGCTCCTGATGGTGTTCTTCTAACTGCACTGCACTTGCTCTCATTAGCATTAGACATCTGTATTCAGCAGAAAGAAATGGATATGTCATTTCACATTGAAAACACCTCTTCTATGTTTGCTTTTGTGGGTGAAGAAATCCAAGAGGGATTAAATTACGGCTCTGGTGGCCAGAGCTTGCTGTCACTTCTTGTCTTGCTCATGAGGATACACAAGAGAGAGAGTTCTGACAACCTCTTGGAAGCAGGCAGTTACAACTTCTCTTCTTTGATTGAAAGTTTGTTGAAGAGGTTTGCAGAGATAGATGCTGGATGTATGACCAAACTGCAGCAACTTGCCCCTGAGATGGCCATTCATTTATCACAATCAGTTCCAAATATTGAGAAAAATACATTGGGTTCAGCTTCTGATAGTGAGAAACGCAAAGCCAAAGCTCTCGAGAGACAGGCTGCCATATTGGTGAGATGCTGTTGCACATCTTGTAATTCTTTTCAATTTTTGCAAAGAATGAAAATTGCATTAAGTTTGCTTCCCAAAGGTGAACCAGAGAAAGGGCACATTTTCTTTTTATTCATTCTTGTTAATATCACAGATTTAAGATTAATATTATTCCAACCAGTGCTGACCCTAGTTGTATTGTCTTTTCACTATTTAAGATGATTTTTTGACCCAAGGAAATATGATCTTGAATACTAATGAATTGCATTTTATCAAAGCTTACTAAACCTTCAATGCAGGCAAAAATGAAAGCTGAGCAGTCCAAATTTTTGTTGAGTATGAACTCTGCTACTGATGATGTTTCAAATACTGGAGCAGAAGGAATTGACTCAGATGGCACACAGAATTTGGAAGAGTCGACGCAAGATGTTTGTTCTCTTTGCCATGATCCCAATTCCAAAAATCCTGTGTCCTTCTTGGTTCTGCTTCAGGTAAGCTACTGCTTTGTAGGTCAGCTTTTGTAGGATATATATATATATATTTAACTGAAATAGTTTTGATTGTTGACCGAGTTTCCTTCTGCAATGTGAATTTGATACTGATTTCTTGGACCAAGAAATCAAGGCTTTTGAGCTTCATTGACAGAGGCCCTCCATCATGGGATCAAGATCAGCTGCCTGACAAGGGGCAAAACTCTGTAATTGCAAAGGCATTGACCAATCAATCTGGAATAAGCTCTTCAAGTGGTTCGGGAATGATTTCATCTACCCAACTAACACATTTTGTTCAGGATGTAGTCAACCAATTTGCTAATTATGCTCAACCTGGGGAAGTAAATGCTATTATTGAATTCATCAAGGCTCGGTTCCCTTTATTAAGGAGTTCCCAAGTATCTTCTGCATCCAAGGATGGGAAAGATAAGACTATGAATACTTTTGAGATGTTAGAACAAGACATGTACTTCTCCATGCGGAAAGAAATGCATGATAATATGCTCGCTTCAAATTCTGGATTGCAGACTGAGAAATTTACAGCTGCTGAAGGTGGTCAGATAAGCAGTCCTGTTGAATCTGTATTGCTTGGAAAATATATAGCAGCTCTTTCTAGAGAGATAACAGAGCACCCTTCTTCTTCTGAAAGTTCTCCTAATGATGAGCTACAGGCAGAATTTCCTTCCCGGTCTCCCGCATATGATGGATTTGGCCCTGCAGATTGTGATGGGGTTCATCTATCTTCCTGTGGACATGCTGTGCATCAGGAATGTCTTGATCGCTATTTGTCATCATTGAAGGAACGGTAAGTGCCACTGGCGTGAAAAACTTGAAGCTTGTCACTATCAGATCTCTTACTTGACTTTTCAGTTTGACTCAAATATCTTGTCGTAAAGACATGGAGTTTTAATTTCTTTAAAAATGCTACCTGCTTTATTATTTTCTGCAGTTAATTTGTTGGGTTGGGATCAGTAATTGCTTTGGATGGTCATTTTAATCTCAAATACATAGCTAATGGGCATTGAAAAAAGAAAAGTACACAGGAAGTTTAGCTGCCAATTTATTCCAGGATATGGTTTGCAAGAAAAACAACTAGAGATAAAATAAATGACTGGTATGAGATACAACAACATAAATGGAACTGAGCATATTTCTTTAAATTTCAATGCATCATGTTAATAAAGAAACTTCTCTGCATTCTGTTAATGGTAAATGATACTGAAAATATAAAAAGAAGACAGCACCTCAAATATAAGAAAAGCTTGTTTAATGTCTTAATATGAGAATACCCTTACTTATGGCATATAATATGTTTGTTAAGGCGTAAAACTGCAAAAACACACCTTTTGCTTATGAGGCAATTGCTTAATTGTAATGGCTTAAAACATTATATAATTGTGTTACCCTTTGGCAGCAACATCTAGGACACCCAAAATGCCTTTTAGCTCCTGACATTATCATCTAGATGGTCCTGGAGTATGAAGGGAATGAATGCCTTTGAATATATAAGTTAGTGTCTGGATAGTTTTTTTCTCTCATTTGTGTGGTATTTTACAACATGCTACAAAGAGATGGTTAGGCCTATAGTCCTTTTATGTGGCCATGTATTTGTCTGAAACGGCTAAATGTTTGTGATCACATTCTTTACACAGATATGTCAGAAGAATTGTTTTTGAAGGAGGGCATATTGTCGACCCAGATCAGGTACTTCTTTTTTCTACAAGTATTTGTGCATTTTTAATGGTTATCGTCCCCCCTGCAGGGGGGGGGGGGGGGGGGAAGAAAAAATTACGGATTCATTTTTTCTCCCCTTTTTCTCAGGGGGAATTTCTCTGCCCTGTATGTCGTCAACTAGCAAATTCTGTCTTGCCTTCATTGCCTGGGGATTTCCAAAAGGTTTGGAGACAGCCCATGATTTCAACTGTCAGTTCACTGCATGCTGTGGGGGCTTTGGTCTCATCAAGTGAAGGATGTGATTCTCTTCAGCTTCAACATGCCTTGTTTCTCTTGAAATCTGCTGCAAAAATGGTTGAAAAGGGAGATATCTTGAAAGCTATTCCCTTGCAAAGGGGTGAAAAAATGTGGCCGAATCTTGATTCAATTTCCCGTCTCCTTATTAAACTATATTTCCCAAACAGATGGGATAAGTTCTCAGGATCTGCAAGGGTAAACCATTCCATGATTATGTGGGATACTCTTAAGTATTCCCTTGTATCTATGGAGATTGCAGCACGTTGTGGAGGAACTCAAATGACTCCTACATATAGCCTAAATGCGTTGTACAAGGAACTCAAATCTACCAGTGGATTTACACTATCCTTGTTGCTCAAAATTGTCCAAAATTTGAGGAGCAAGAATCCTCTTCATGTGCTTCAGAGATTTAGGGGTATTCAGCTATTTGCAGAGTCTATTTGCGCAGGAGTTCCCAATGATTATCCCAGTGGTGCTTATAGGTGTGGAGGTGAGTCTTTTGTTATTGTGTTGCTTTAACGCACCCAATGGATTGCTGCTGCTGATTTCTTCTTGCAAGCACCAATGTTTCTTTTTCAAGTCAGGGGCTACCATTTTGTATGTAGTTCTAAGATCTGTTATGCCTGCACCGTGCCTATTGCATTGAAATATAATGTCAGTATAATTGGTTGGTCTTTGTTTTCCCTTCTTCTCTTCTTGTTTGGGGGGGGGGGGGTGTTCAGGGCCAAAGGTTGAAAAAAAAAATAAAAAGGAACGAACTGCTTACATGATACAGGGCTAAGAAACCCCTATCAAGTCATAAACTCAGGGAAGCAAGCTGCCAGTAGCCATATGAAGATTATAAGATTGTGATGCAACCACACATTGCCCAACCAGTCCACCCATCCCCTTCTCTAATTATGTTGCATCCTCAATCTTCATTTTTTGACCAGGAGAATGTATTGGATCAGGGATGATGTTGTTCCATATTGTGGCTGGAATCTTTGGATCATTTGGATTTCATCTTGAAAATCAACCTCAAGAAAAACCTGGGGGCAACCTTTCTACAAAGCCACAGAATTATCTATCAAAAACTTTGAAGGCCTTATCAAGTGCTTGTTTTACATGATAAAATTGCTCATAAGATGGTTATATTTTTTATTGACTAATAGCCAATCTTGCACTGTGTTGTTTTGTTCTCTATTTTATGTTGGTAATGTTGATGCTATTCTACACAGAAAATATGTCGTGCATCTTAGCACACATTGGGAAGGAAGTTTCATACTCTGACGTTCAATTTTGGAATTGGGTGGCTGAACCTGTCCTTGCTCATGATGCTTTTTCATCATTGATGTGGGCCCTGTTTTGTCTCCCATGCCCATTTCTGTCTTGTCAAGATTCCTTATTGTCCCTTGTGCATGTTTTCTATGGTGCTTCTGTAGCTCAGGTATGATAACTGTGGGGGGGGGGCC
>Ga0307510_10000802_pt1 | contig 32613 bp, 32 predicted proteins | sample 12_EM_MG_FD_207224 | JGI IMG/M metagenome (GOLD analysis project Ga0307510, IMG submission 207224) | Populus trichocarpa ectomycorrhiza microbial communities from riparian zone in the Pacific Northwest, United States - 12_EM | ecosystem: Host-associated > Plants > Roots > Unclassified | place... | reverse complement strand
CGCCCCCGATCGGGAACATGGACTGAATAGGATCTATGGCCTGGGCGATTACTGGTGCTGAAGCTTGGCCCCTCATATCAATGATCGATGGCTGGTTTTTCTAAAAGACGGAAATGGGGAATCCCGATTCTTTCCAGTCAGTTTCACGGGCCACGCTCTTAGAAAATTGAATTATTTGTAGCATACGACGCGGCCGGCTCCTGTCAGTGTGCCTTATAGCCCCCAGAATACTGACACTGCACAAATGGAAAATTCAGAAGGGGAGGTGGCCAGCGGGATGTAATTCTTTTACATCTCAGGGCAGACAACATCACGATAATTAAACAGCGCGAGGAACGCTCGAGCACTCTGTCCCTAGCACTGCTGATACAAGAACACGAAACGCTGGGTCTAGTAGGTTTCAAGACAATTGCACCCGGACTAATGGTCCGGGAACAATACACATGAGTGATGGTCCGTGACCCGATTCTGCCAAGCCGCAACCTTTTGTTCAAGGAGATCAAGTCAACCCTCCAATCCAATCTTCGAAACCTCAACTTCACCCCACCAACCCCCACCAACAGCCAATCCCGCCATAACCACCATCCAACCAAGCGACTCCTAAAGGGGGGAGAACCCAATCCCAAAATGCGCCGAAAGCTCAACGCCCTGCGAAAACCCGTAACCTCCCTCCCCTTCAATTCCTCCCCTCCCTCTCTCTACATTCGTCAAAACTCAAACTAACTCTGACGAAAAAACGAACAAAAAAAAACAGCAATTCCGTCAATCTTGGTCCAAGTATGCCCTATACAACATGTCACGTGCGCCGCAGCCGCGCATATCCCCGCAGAAGACCTTCTTCCAGCAAAAGTGGGCAGCGAAGGCGGAAGTGCGGCAGTACCATGGGGAGCACCTGACGAACCGGCAATGGCAGAACATCTTCCGTCACACGATGAAGGCGAGCGTGCCGATGCAGAACACGGGGCTGGCTATGAATAACGGTAGCGAGATGGCGATGGGTAGGGGCAGTGGGCTGCAGGGTGATGAGGCCTATGGGAGGGTGAGGACGGTGCCGTACATGAGTCAATTGTTCTGGCCCATGGAGAGAAGGCTCGACATGGCCGTGCATAGGGCTATGTTCGCGAGCAGTGCGAGGCAGGCGAGGCAGTTTGTCGTGCATGGGTTTGCCAAGGTTAATGGGAAGAAGGTATGTCCTTTTTGGCCCTTCCGTGGGGAAGGGAGGCTGATTGGGTGTGTGTGTGTGCAGATGGTGCACCCAGGGTATATGCTCAACCCTGGGGATATGTTCTCCGTCGATCAAGACCAAGTCCTTTTCGCAACTGGGAAGCCAAAGCGTGGCCTTAAGAGCGCCGAAGGCGCAACGGAAACCGCCACCGCCGAGGGAGAGGGAAAGGTCGAGGGAGAGGGAAAGGTCGAGGGAGAGGGAAAGGGAGAGGGAGAGGGAAAGGTTGAGGGAGAAGGAAAGGTCGAGGGAGAGGAAGGCAAGGTCAAAGTTGGAGCTAAGGAAACAGAAACCGTAGAGGATGCTGAAGCCAAGCCTGAGGAAAAGGGAGCAGAAGAAGCATCATCATCATCATCACCACCATCATCATCATCTGGCATGGACAAGAAGGCCTCGACCGAGGCAGAAACAGAAGAAGAAATTAAGCGTAGAGAGGCCAAAGAGAAACTCAAAGCTTTGAGCGACGACCCAAATAACGTTTTGGATGTAACGAAGCCTTATGCTACGCCTTGGAGGCCGAGGGACTATATGGCGCCTTTTGCGTTCATTCCGAGATATCTCGAGGTATCATTATAACCAGTTTTTTGTCTAGATGATATTTTTTGACCAACAGATCTAGGTCAACCACAATACATGCCATGCTGTATATCTCCGGCATCCAGTTGCTAAGCCTGGATTGGCTGAGGTAGACCATCCCCTTCTTAAATGCCGCCCCGAGTTTCCATACCTAACCACGCCTCCCCACAGGCACCATCTCCATACCCCGAAGATATCCTCCAAATGGCATTCAGCTGGTATCTAAGAAGGCGATAGACATGCATATTTCAATTGTTCGTCCATTTCACAAAAATTTCAGAAAATTCCATAGCTGGTCAGTTCCGCTTGCCATTATTACTCCTTATCGCCCCATAAATGTGTACATTCGGTGTCTTTTTCCTTCTACTGTATAATAGAACAGAACGGTGGCAAAACGCGAGGCGCGAATCCACTATCTAACAGGGAAATCGGACATGCAAAACAACAAAAGAAGACTCAACAGGCTAATGTAGAACTTGTTCACAAAACGCATTTAACCAGCATGTTCTACAATCTCGGTCTCCAGCTTGCCGCCCTTAATTGTGGTCTTCAACTGCTCCGGCACTGGGCACTCCTGGTAGTCCCAATCTTCACCAACCCCTGGAACGTTAATATTGATCGCCGATGATTTCGAAGTGAAGATTTCCATGCCTAGTGACTCTCGTGAGAGATATACCGTGCCGCCGTCGCATTGGTCAACCTGGAGATTTGGAGCCTTGCCCATGATTTGTATGGCGAAGTTGTTGGACTTGATGACCTCAATGGAAGAAACAAGGTTGTCTACAATGATGTTTGTCTTGACACACTCGTTGAGAGAAACGGCGTTGATCTTGCCCTTAATTTGGATCGTTGTGTTCTTGCAGCGGAAGATGAAAACCGAGTGGTTAATTTCAACATCTTCAAGGGTCAATGCCTGTTCGTTCTCATAATTCTCCTGTAGCGCAAAAACATTGTTAACGTCCGAATGCCGAGGAATAGTCGGTGAGAATGTGCTACTTACAATGTACCATTTACTTCCATCCAATTCCTTTTTGGGAGGCTTCTTCTTAGTTAAGTGTGCGGGCTTCGATTTTGAAGGAGGAGCAGGGGACTTTGCTCTCAGGCTGGGGGAGGACTTGGCTGGGACAATAGAGCTCGCTCTAAGAGACGGATTCTTGTGTGTCATTTCATCCTTATCCACCTTACGCAAGCCAGCCGTAACGTCGGACCCACGGTTGATCTCAGCAAATACCGAGCCAATATCTCCTCCTGTTGGAGCTCCTGGCCCATCAAGTGCTCCTGGTGGCGGTGGAGGAGGAGGAGGCGGCGGGGGCGGGGGAGCTCCACCTGTAGGAGCGGGGCCTTGCGAGACTGACGAAGGGCTGCTTGCGAGCGCAAGTGCTTCTTTAGCATCGATGCCTCTAGCATTCCATGTCACTCCTAGAGCGTGGTGGTTGACAACATAGGTTTCAAGAACCGTCAGGACAGTATAAAACGAGCGTACCCATTCAACATGCTTCGGTGACCTATTTTTATTTAGTATTTAGACCTAGTATCAAGAAGTGTTTATGGCACACGTTTCCTTGTGCGAAGTAATCACACGGTTGCCAAAGAACTGTGCAGCGCCCAGCATTTCCCTGACATATTTTGCCGGTTTTCCCTCGACTGTTACCCAAGCAAGACCGGGAATACCCTCACTAACGGTCGATAAATGGTTCGAGAGCGCAGAGTGTCGATTATTTTCGCGAATATTAGAGACGTTGGTAAGCTCGGTTTGCATCTCAGCAACGAGGTCGACAAATAGTTGCGTCGACGATCCTGGCTTCTTGGCCTTGGTTGTGATGACGAGAAACTTTCTCTGAGCCGCGAAGCATTTCTCGACAGCTTTGCTCTGCATGACAACGAGAATTAGGAGCTGCGGGATATACTACTACACTAAGAAAGTGTCGAACCTGTTCTTCTACAAGATCACCTATCTCAGTGCTCTTCTCAACATACTTTGCGACTTCCTTAACTATCAGCTCGTCGAAGTCCTCAACAGACGCAGGAAGCGGCTCTGGAGCTGGTGGGGGTGGGTTTTGTATTGTAGTAGTCGACACTAGAGAAGATGCGCTAGCATTGCTAGGGAGTGCAGTAGCTGCACCAGAGTTAGGATCGATAGGAGTTGATGCTAAATCCTCCAAACGGGAGGTCGCGGCCTCGAGGCTTCAGTTGCAAGGTCGAGTTAGCAAAGAACAGAAAGGATGAAAACGGAACTATTGATAAGGGTAAATCGTCGTGAATCGTTGATACTGACCGTTTAATGAGGGTCGTCAGATTGTTCATCTGAGCTGGGTGAGCCATAAGGCGGATGACTTGGTTACTAGAGAAGGAGGAGGGGCCGTTGTCGGCGGATAGTAAGCTCATCTAACCCCCCGCCATCCATTTGGCCCTGACCCTGAAGATCCTAGCAGCACAAAGCTCTGAAGGGATGCAGGAAATTATAATGAATGAAATAAATATTAAAATCATTTAAAGCATCTAATATGATAGTTCTCTCTATGTTCTCAAATTACTCTGACTTTTTATTATCCGTTCCTTTTTGTTCATGTTGCGGGGCCTCAGAACCTAGTCCGCACTTGGGGCTAACCCTACCCAGTGCACACAGCAGTCCGCCAACATCCTGCCCAAATGTTCGATCTATGATACCATCTATGATACCTTCACAACAGTTTCCCAATCACGAGAAAAATTAACACACGCCCAACGAATCTCACACTTCCGCTCAAAACAAAATTTCCCCGCCGCCGTCGTAGTCGTCAAATCTACACACGGTAAGCTTTCCCCCACGGTCAGAACCATTTCCTGGGTCGCAATCTGGTAACATAATTTCTTAGTTCAGAACAAAATAATCAACAATGGATTCAGGAAAGGCTGGTGTTAAGCTTGTCAAGGTCATCAAAGTCCTCGGTCGTACCGGTTAGCCACCCAGATTCCCACCCCACGATCTATTGTCGACTTTTATGGTGACTCAAATTTTGTTACCTGCTAGGTTCTCGTGGAGGTGTCACCCAGGTCCGCGTCGAGTTCATGGACGACACGACCCGATCTATTATCCGTAACGTCAAAGGGCCTGTTCGCGAAGACGACATTCTATGCTTGCTCGAATCCGAGCGCGAAGCTAGACGGCTGCGTTAAAGATGGGGAGGCCGGATCCCGGGGAAAGGGTATTGACATGGGAGCAAACCAATAAATTTCATTCTGTACCAAATTTCGCGACCTTTCTGGGGGCTCTATTTCTTATTTCTCGGGTCAATGCTTTGTTGGGCTTTTAATGGCAAAAAAATTCCTGATCAACTGCCAGTACATACGAATCGGCAACATGGCTGTGAGTGATTTATAAAAAGGGGAACAAGGCGATGGGGTAGCTCTTGCTTATGGGGTGGCCTACGGGATGGATGTCGACTAGAGCGCTAAGAAGGGTCAAAGAAGGATATCAGTTTTTAATTCCTAAAGACCCAGGAAAATACACATAACCAAGGAAAACCAAAGGAGGCGCACAGACCCATAACCCCCAGCGATTAAAGCACACCCCACCACGGAGGACCGCTAACTAAGGAACTCTAACCACAATCCATCACCGGAACCACACCCTTACCCCTTTCTATAGCTGAGCTAACATGGTATCTAACTGATGGCGGTCATATTTGACATATTTATCCCTCATCAAGTCTTTATACTTGTCGTAAAATCTCCCATATAATGGCCCAATAAACCCAATCTCCTTGGAGAGCATCGTTCGCACTTCCTTGTCCGGAAATGTGTAGGACTTATGCTTCTGAATAAGCTCTTCGAAAACCGTGTTGAAGTTCTACCTGGTATTAGCAGCTGGATCGCCAATATCAGGATATCAGAGACGGACCTTGAACTTCTCCTTGACACCTTCCTTCTCTTTGCTGTTGAGATTAAGCTTCCCACCAGCCTGCTGCTTAGTGTAAGTGACGTCCATCAAGAATGCAGCACACTCCTTCCATTGCTCCATGTACATCTTAACGGCATCCTTCCTCCATTTCTCAACCTTGGCTTGCGCTTGATTTGACATGATCTTGCGAAGGTCGCTTGTGCGAATGTTGCTCTCAATGAAGTGAACGTTGTTGACCATAAAGACAGCTACCGTAGAGTTCTTCTTGATCATTACACGAGCCTTTTGCTCGAGCTCATGGATAAGCTGGTCTATGGCGTCCAAACAAAAGTTTGAAAGTAGAAGCGCTCCATCGGCCCCTACATCGAAAGATGGGGGAATAACTGCTGTTGCTGTATAAGGACGGTTCCAGTTACCCTCACCCAGGGATACCAAAAGGCTAGAAATAGCGTTGGGATAGTCTGACATCCGCCGAAGCCGAGACATCACGTTCACAGTCATTTCCGCGACAGTATTATCCAGGGGTAATGCAATGAGCCCTTGGCCAGTCTTCTTTATATCCTCCAAGAAATATGAGAAGCTGCTCTGTGCTGTGGACCTTAGTGGCTTTAGAGCTTCAGCAAACTCCTTTTGTTCACCTGTTTTGGTTTTCAGCCTAATGCTTGCCGGCTGGACGTTTTCGATGACATCAAAAGCAAGGAAGCAGTCCGTGGCCATATTTTGCTTGACGAACACGTTTAGATCTGCCAGAGTCTTCTTGAATACCCCCATAGGCATTGCGGTCGTGGCAATGTACACTTGAGACCATTCTGTAGTGGGGAAGAGGTGGCAGATATTCTCGTACTCAGCCTCAAAGATAGCTTCCAGGGCATTGGTATACACCGATATACCGTTCGAGCCCTTGTCATAGGGGGCAGTAGATGTTCGGCGGGTAGTGTTTACTGTTGCCAAGGCCAAAGATGCCAATGAGTTGGTGATGTAGGGCCCACGCACTTCTGCATACACCTGGGGCGCATTTGACTGTATCCCAGCTGAGGCAGCAAGGGTCGAGGAAAGAAAATCATTCAGCACAGCCAGCATGTTGATTTTCTGGGGCTGAAAAGTCGGAAATGGAAGCTCTTCAAAGGCTTAGTCAGACCCAATAACGACTACACGAGTAGGCACATCTGTGGTGTTACCTTTGGTAATGAAGTGTAGAGGTTCTACAGATTTAGAATCTTCGGCTAATGCTTGCCTAAATAGATCTTCGAGTTGTAGGCTCCCTGCTTTCAGAAGGCCAGTCTGGAAGGAACTCTATTAGCATTGTTCCATGATCCATCACACACAATCTCACGACGGACCATTTGGGTGACTGCTTTCTGAGAGCTTCGTAAGTTCGATTTCTTTAGGCTCGATAGAGCCTCATTGATCCGTCTTAGCGAGGCGAGGTATTCGGTTAGACCGGTTTTCGAAGGCCTGTGCAGTGGGCAGTAAGCACGAGTTCTAGGCATTGGTCGGGATAGAGGCACATAAGAAAATATAAAGGAAGAAACACGCCCCAACAAGGGACTAAAGGGCTTCTGGGGGATATACCCTTGGCGAATTGTGCCCTCCTCTTTCGATATCGCATCTGTAGGTTGGCGCACCCTATCTATTGCCGATATGGCTTCATCAATGTCTGTAACTCACAAAGCTTAGCTCTCTAGTAACGTTTTCAGAAGATGAGTCGCTCCCCTTACTTCCGGAAAGAACGGTTAACGACTGGGTCTTGTTGTATATAGGTTTAACTGCCTGCTCGACATTCTGTGCACTCGCTGACAATTTTTTCAAGCTCAGGGCGATTTTGGTGGTGAGGTCTGCTGTCTTGGATAGCTTCCTATGTGTTTTTGTTTTCTAAGATGTTAGCATGGTTGCCTCGTGTTCCGATCTTTTTTAAAGGAGTTACTGACGACTCCAAAACCTCGACCTCAGCGGAAAGCTCGTCCATGCGAAGACCATTCATGGCGGTAACGACGAACTTCTTTTCCTCTTGTCGGTTAATGTGGAGGGGCTTGGTTGTGTGAGCTATCTCTGGATGGTTTAGGGGCTAGAGTTCGTTGAAGGGGAGTTCGTTGGTCAAAAAACCCTTGACTCTTGGCACACTGATAGGTCCCGGTCAAAGGGTCCTTCCCAGCACCTCCCGCGCACACGCACACGCACACGCCCTCTTTTCTCAAACCAGGACAAGGCCTATCACAACGTTAATGTCACTCCCCACACATTTTCTACCGTTACTCGTACAGTAGAGTACATTTCACATCAGAAGGGATTAACACTCTCGTTTCCAACCGATTGTCATTCCGCTCATGAATCCTTACAACTCACTACCTCTTCCGCGATCATCCCGGAAACACGAAACCCAAAGGCTTTGCATATCTAATATTCTAGAACCTCCTGAAACCCCAAGAATTCCATTGATGGGCTTGGGAACCGCAAAAAAAATTAATTCGATATATAGAATTGCCGGAGCCGGAAGATCCCCAGAGGAATTGAATTACGCTCCCGATACGTGGCCTACGATCTTCTGGAGAAGCAACCTCGAAGAAAAAAAACCGACGTCAACCCAATCGACAGAGTGCCCGTACAGCACTCATGTGCCGCGCTGTACGGGAAAATCCACGATTGCTTCGTGGTGATGTAGTACCCCAGCTACCTGGGCAAATCCAGGGCTCAGTTTGACTACGCGAGATGGGATCATTGCAAAATGGCTGATATCTCAATTACTCTCCCTAGGTGACTCTGAGGTCATTTCTGCTGAATAGCTGTTATTTTGCCGGTACTAAATAGACCCAATGGGTAAGTAAGAAAGGGGAAAAGATAAAATAAGCTCTCCGCCTGGCTGTTTCTCTGGCAGTGAGGCTCCAGTAGCAGAACCCATGACATCAATGAGCCTTTGCGGAAGCCTTTTCAGGCCTATTGAATCATAGGTCGGGCTAGATGCCCCCGATCACTATGTATCTGTCGGCATGTAACGCCTGTTACTCGGCCATGGGTTGTCGGCCCTGGAGTCGGAACGAATCAAATGCTGCTATCTGGTTGTACAGGGATTGCGTACGTCGTACTTGAAGGCGGTAGTCCTAGCTTCCAAGGACTTATATAACCCATGATCCATTCCCACCCTTTGGAGGCATTGTATTAACGTCCCTTATAACTATTTCTACAATTTCACCACTTACCGATCATTCCTTTGATAGCCTGCAGCCCAAAGGACTACACTATTAATCTTTAACTTCATTATTTTTTCAAAGCCTCCACCCTCATTAAGTATTGTTCAATCTACCGTCATGGTTTGTCACTCTTCCCATAATGCGGCCATTATTTCGTGGTTTAGTTCATGACATTGTGACAGGTGCAAGGAGAACAAAAGAACATCGTTTCACCTGGGCTGGCTACTAGGCGAAGCCAATCGAACCAAACTCCCCTCCTCCCTCTCATGAGCTTCCGAACGATCTCGCCAGTGTCACTCTTCCCCATTGGATCCAATCCACTGCTGGCACCCCGAGGACCACTACCACTCGACAGCCTCAACCACACATCCCCGGAGCAACAGCAACAGCAACAGCCAAGCCGCTCGGAGGCCCCCAATGGCCGCATAACCCGCGCAACCCGCCTCACCAACGAAGCCGAATACCGGGCGCACTTCCACCGCAACCGTAAGCACCACTATTGCAACCGCTGCGACGCACACTTCGAATCCACAGCCTGCTTCCACCAGCACCGCGAATACTCCGGTAAACACAATATGTGTGCAAAATGTGACCTTGACTTCCCCACTCGTAGGGAACTTGTTCACCACTGGATCACAGCAGAAAAATCCGTGCACGCGTACTGCGGGCAGTGCAACGTGCATTTTAGCTCCCAGGCCGAGGAGCAGAACCACTATCACCAAGACTCACACTATTCCACTTCCCTAGCATATATCCGTCTTATAACAAGGAGGGAAGTCCCTTGTAAGGATCCCGGATGCGCGGCCTTGTTCGCGTGTAGATACGAGATGAACCTGCATTACCTCACGGCGCACAGAGAGGTGCTCGAGTGCCCCGTGCCGAAATGTCGGATGAAGTTTATAAACTTCGAGTGTCGCGAGAACCATCGGAAGAAGTGCGAGTTGGAGAAGGTTGCTTGCAGACATCCGTCTTGTACAGCTGGATTCAAAGAGGAGGGAGAGATGGAGAAGCATTGGGAGGAGAGACACACCACCAGAGCTACCACCCCAGAGCAGCAGCAGAATAGGCTGCATTCGCCGTCCCCAACGGAGTGTATGCGCTTCACGTGCCCACTCGAGGAGTGCGGGCGGAAATTCGGAGATATAGAGTCGCAGATCAGACATATCGTTAGTCACCATGCGTACTGCCCCGCATGCAGCACCGAGACTGGTGGAAAAGTATTTAGAAATCACGAAGAGCTGGAAGACCATTTACGTGAGGGTTTGCCGCGACATAGTTATTGTTGGGTGTGTCGGATGATGTTTAATGACGTGGGAGCATTGGAGACGCACTTTGGGGAGAGGCATGGGGGAGAGAACCCACGTTGACTTCCGAAATGGCGTAAGGATATCGTCACGGGCCTTCGTGACTGCGCAACTATATTTCTGGCTCCTGCGGTGACCGTAGCCACTCAGAGAAAGGGATGCGGCGTGAGGAGTTGGGCTGTCTTTGCGATCGCATCTTTTTTTCTCTCTTGTTACTCCAGCGCATAAGGCTCGGAGGCTCGCGTCAAGTCAGCGATATGAGCCGGCCCTAGGACACAACAACGACACTCCCGGGCCCAAACAATTTTTGTGTGGCGGGTATTGAAGATTCCTGTTGCCCGATGGTTGAGATCAGAAAGTAGATCCCTATTTATTTCTCGAGAGCTTAATTTCGAGGTTAGATTGCTGTTAATTTCCCCCTCCCTTGCCCCAACACACATAATCTCTCTCATTACTTTCATTCCTTTCCTTTTCCCCATCATCATCATTACTCCTTTAGCTTTGTTATGTTCGTATGGATTCCCTCCTCCGGCATTCGGGTGGAAAGCTAAGGCTTTGGGCTGGAATGAGCCATGAATTTAACCTTTACCCTTTGTATGATATAATATAAGAGAAATCATTTGCTCTCCGGTAGCCGGAAACTGGTCTCGAAAGGAAGGGGAAAAGCGGGGGGGTGGGGGGGGTTGTCTAAATATCTCAAGGTGAATTTCTAGAATACAGCCCCACCATCTTTAGCAGGGTCGTGCACGACCACTTCTCCACATCCAGCAGTATAGTGATTGACTCCACTCGCACCCCGCTATCCTGGATCACGCTGAAGCGAACCCCACTGAACCGTACTGGATCTGCAGCACCTCCGAATCATCACAGAACTTCATTCGTTGAGCCAGATAGCTTGAAGGGGTTTGGGTTCGCATGAGGCTTCCCCAAGCCTCCTCCCTGGGAGATATAGAAAGTTAGCTAGCTGAAGCGGAGGCCATGGTAGCTCGCAGAAAAAAAAGATTATACCGGAAGAAGGAAGGACGCAAGGTTTGGCCAGAAGGCCCAAAGAGGGCCAGGGGGAGCGAAGGGTGATAAAGAGAGGAGTAAGGAGTAAGTAAAAGGAAAACTGAAATCGGAAAGGGGAAGGGTGTTGTGAGCCTGGAGTCGAACTGGGGACTTGAGATAGAGTATATTCGTATCAGACAAGTAGTGGTGAAGAGGAGGGAGGTCCTGGAGCACATGCCACATATGCGCCCATTGGTAGACGACCAGAGGTGTTAACACCGGCTATGAATTTTTGTAGAGATAGCTTGGAAATGGGAGTGGAAACATGCCTTCCTTATTTTTCTTCAAATAAGAGGATTTCTCCCTCTCCCTCTCCCTCAGTTATCCTGGGTGAGGTTACTGAAATTTGGCCATCCGGGATAGTGGAGTACGAGTGTAATTCCTACGTTTTCAGGCACTCTATAACTATAACTTAAATTATCCTAACTAACTTACAGGCGAGCTACTTCTTTCCAAATGACCCAATTATGACCTAAGATATCACAACTGCATAACTTCATAGCTCATGTGGTAAGAAAAGGGTCCTCAACGCTAGAGGGAACCAACCGTAATACCGGTACCGGTAGAAGCTAAATCGTGCGCACATACAGATGAGAGAAGGAAAGATATTCGCCGGTCATGGTCCCGTTTTCTTCTTCTGCCCCCCCCCCCCCAACCATCTAGGTATGTTGAAACCTCACACTTTCTTCGTTAACTTATATCATACCTATGCTACCGCCAGACCTACCCCTCTCATACGAGCAGGCAAGCCTTACCTACGGCAGCTATGGTCGACTGTGTTTCCCTTGTTTCACCGGGAAGGGCTGAGCTTTCCGGCTAGGTCTTCGAGAAGCCGAGGGCCGGAGATGGGATATTTGGTAATAGTTACAGTGTTGGGGTGGACTAGGTGTAGTTTAGATCAGGTTTTCATCATTATTATTGAGGGGTGCTGTTGGGGTATTCTTTTCCACCTATCGAGTACCGCTACACTGCATAGTTGTGATACTACGATTGAGCACTGAAAATCGCCCAAAAGTTAGCACACCTAGTCTATCCCAGTATGATATACAAGGTGGTCTGGTGTTTACGGTCTCTTCCCAACACACGAACGAATCCTCCGGTGTCCAGGTACAACAGAGGGAGAGGTGACCCGATATGATATCTTTGGTACTTAGTTATACTTGCTATAGTGTCGTGCTCCGAATCGAGAAGGGTTGTATCATTCTTATGAGACCCAGGTTGGTTCCCCGCACAAATATATATAGCAATAACAGGGGCAGTGGCAGTAGTTGGGATGTCATTGTTTTGTTTTTCTTCCCGGTCACTAGATGTCGTCATATATGCATGTGTTTTCCGGATAATCGCACATAACAGTGGGGTTGGTGTTTGAGAGGGGGGAATGCTCAAAGTGCGGTGATACACTGGTAATCCACTCGGGGGAGGGGAAAATAACTAACGGTGTGCCATAGACACCAAGGTCCTCACTACTAGTGGGCGGTGTTTTGTTTTTTTAACTCTACAATACCGGTACTAGACTTCAAAGCGCTGCGAGTGACATACCGTATACCCCCTTAATATTTCTAGCTATCCCCCACTTACGCTGACCTACTGGCACTAAGTATACGGCATCAGCCTAACCCAGTTACCCCTTCTGGTAGCCAGTGACAGTATCTTTTTTAAAAAATGAAAAAATGAAAAAATGAAAAAAAGAGACTAGTACGGGCTAAACCTATGCTAATTCCCAGTCCCCTTTCAAGGACAAAAAACCAGAACAATTCACCAACAAGCAACATGGCGCAGTGGAAGCGCGCCGGGCTCATAACCCGGAGGACGCACGATCGAAACGTGCTGTTGCTAAGATATCTTTTTGGCTTTGGCGGCAGGAAGGGGGGGTGGTTCAAATCCTCGGGTGCTAGCCTTTTTTTTTTCCTTTTCCACAGCCATTTCTCTACTCCCTTTTAGGCAGGACAAGATGAAGACTAAACTAAATTCTGAAGCAAAAAAACATTTAAACTCTAAATAATGATTAAGGAAAATCACAGTGAATGATCTCTTCCGTGAAATTGCTATCCAAACGAAATCGGAGAAAGCCAATTGCACATGCAACCCATTATTTTTTGTTTTTTCTTTCGTCTCTCTTTTCTAAGCCGTTCCTGCATCTGCACCTGACGCACACCCCTTCACACACCCGCACCGGTTAAAAATAAAAAAAATAAAAAACGAGAGAAAAAGAAAAAGAAACCAGGAAAACGCACAGACCACCGCTTAATCCGACCAACCCACCTGTCACTATCGGAAAATCATATTTCCGCTTGGAAAACCCTAACCTGGCAGTTGAAACCTCCAGCGACTCATATCTTCGAAACGCACCACCACTCATCGTACCCACGGCATCTTTGCCAACCCTCCCCCCCCTTGCGATAACCTTCTCACACGAGGATAGCGAGGGATGTCCAGAGGTGGACGTGGCGGTTTCCGCGGCCGCGGTGGCTTCCGCGGAGGGAGAGGAGGAGGAGGAGGAGGTACGAGCGGTCCATTCGGTCATGACCCGGATAATCCACCGGATTACAGTACTACTGAGCTCTTTCCCGTATCCCCTCCACCTCCATATCATATCTACGTCTACAATATGTTATTGTTATAACTAACTAACAGGCTAAAAATACGAAAAAAAACAGCCCCAACCACCACCCGTTCCCAACCCCCTTAGTAGGGAAGAGCGCCACATAGTAGCGCGCTACCGCATGTATCGCGAAAAAATCCATAACGGCTCGCTGTACACGGTCATGGGGAAGAAGCGTGGCATGGAGGACCCGTTCAACGACGTGAGTAAGTACTCGGCGAAATACAAGCGGCAGAAGCGCAGGGTGCCCAAGTTGGATTCTAGGCCTTACGTTAAGGAGTTCTTCCCCCGGGAGCTGTGGGAGACATTGGGGATTGATGGTGATGGCGATGCAGAGGATGGAGGGGGCAAGGCGAAGGGCAAAGGGAAGGGGAAGAAGTTGATATTTTCGGCGCTCGATGTTATTGGCGGGTTGGATGAGGAGGATGAGGAGGATGGGGAGGGCGAGGATGGGGAGGCTGGGGGGAAGGGGAAGAAGAAGGGGGTCCTGCAAAGGTTGCTGGGCGAGGACGCTGGTGATGATGATGGCGATGATGACGATGAGGTAGCGGAGGAGGAGGAAGAGGTTGAGGATGACTTTGGTGATGATGAGGAGGGGGATTATAATGCTGAGATGTACTTCAATGATGGGGATGATGATGGTGGGGATGATTGGGGGGACGAAGGGGGTGGTGAGGACTATTACTAGACGGGTAAAGTGCGCAACTACGAAAAAGCACCCTTGGTTTTTCTATTTTTGAATGTCTATTATATAAACCTCTCATTCTCAAGTCCAGTTTTTCCTCTCCTTTTCCTTTTTTGAAATTTCCCGCCCCCCCACCCGGTCTTGGGGCAAATGACACCTCGTGATATCTTGAGCCACTCAGACAAAGGAGGAAAGAGGAAAGAGGAAAGAAACAAAAACAAAGAGTAGCCTGCATTTGGGCTGGGTTTTCTAAAGGCCTCTTGTCTCCCACAAATCGGGACTCCCAAACACGAGTCGTCACTTCATCGAGGGTGTGTTCACAACGAGCTCTTCCTCACCAACCTCCTTCAGTTAGTGTTCTGCGGTATCGGTGCTCGTTTCCTTTTTAGCGCCTTAATCTGTGTTAGGCACCCCACCCCTATCCTCTCCATCTCTTTTTTTGACCCATGGTCTCTCGGGTGGCGCCTCCAGGCATAAAAGCTCCCTCATTGACCTTCCACCATCGCGAAACCTGATAATGTTCAAGGCCCTTTTGAACTCTGCTCGAATCCTGTCTATCCCAGGGCCATGGCACGTCCGGCCCACGTTGTGGCTGGTTTCGAAAGGGTCCTCGATGGTAAACAGGTATCTGTCTTTTACCTGAGTTTGCCCGCTCCTCCCAGGCCTAGACACAGCCGCAACCCAGCCCTTCTCCTGCTTACTGAGTATACCGCCTTGAGTCCGGATGGAAATTACATCCCTTCCCCATTGAAATCTATACGAATAGTATTCGAAGAAACTGTGCAGGAGCTGGCCGATATGCATCTGGTTTGTGGTCTTGGGAAGATTTTCGATATCTTTGGCGTACCAAATCTGATGCTCTCCTTCACCGCCCTCATCAAAGATCTGGTCAGGTGGCACATCTTCGGAGATCGGGATATTCTGTAGGTTGATCAAAACAGGGGGGTCAACCACATTTATTAGAAAATGGATGATCATGAGAACGTAGCCGTATGAAGAAAGGGTGCCACGGTATGGGCTATTGATGTGCCTTTTCTTAGCCCACCACTAGTATGTGTTAATGTCAAGTCCACGAAATTTCTGGCTGCCAAGAGGTTTGCGAGGCCAGAACTAGGATGAAGGCGTAAATACCTTTACAAAAAGAACCATTTCTTTGACTCTTGGGTCGCATCGACTATATGTTCGTAGCATTCTGGTATTATGCACTCCCAGGTCGTTGTTAAACCCAATGTCGCAATTCAAGTCAAATGAGTTCTCATCTGTGGCCTTCAGTGCTAGCTTCATTATAGGTACACGGGTCTTTAAGAGCAACGTAACCTCGAATCCCTCAGATTGGAATTCTTTTGCCAGATTATGTGGAAGAGAATTAGACTCGTCACTCTTGTCAGGGGCGCAGAAAAGGTCCTCCGGGGAGGGAGATGTGAGAACGGCATCAAGGTCAGAATTAGTTATTGCGAATCCGGCTATGGTAGTGGAGGAGAGCAAGGCAATCAAATTAGAGATGTATTAAGTGATATTAACCAAGCTGGCTACAAGGTACATAGTCAAGAAACAGCTGAGAAGAATGGAGGATGTAGCACTTACTAACTAGACTTCCAAAGGGAACCAATTCCCCTTCTGGGCAGATTTTTCGGCAGATCGCTCTGCATCTTTTCAAATGCTGGTTTTGGGCAGCTAGCTCTTCCGGGGTTGGCGCAGCGGCTGCGATAATTTCTCTGGCAAATACTTGGAGATTGGTATTCTGTTTATGGATTGCCTGTTCAAAGTTGGGGGGAGACATCCGGCTCTTCCCTGCTTGCGAAGGCACTTGAGGGTTTCGAAATGCTGGTTTGCGTTCGGGAGGTGGACGGCCCTGCAATGGGAATGGTTGATACTGTGTCCTATGCTGAGTTTGTCCCTGTATGTTTGCCTGCGGCGATTTAGGTGGAGGAGGCTTGGGTGGAACGTTGAGGCGCTCTGTTCCAAGAGGGGGAAACTGATCAAGACTGCGTGCGGGGATAGAAGGAGGAGAGTGAGGAGGGGGACGGATGTTCGAATGCTGATCGGGATTGTTGCGCTGAAGACTGTGTCCGAATTGAGGCCTTCTGCCACTAGTCCACGGATATTCCCGTGGTTTAGCCTGCCGATTTGGGGCCAGTTGCTGTTGGCGGGGGCACCGAGATGTAGGGTACTGTTGCATAGCAGAGCGCAAATGTCGCTGATCTTGATGGGTTGAGATTGGGGAGCGGCCCGAAGACTGATTTTGTGGTACTAGCGGTACTGCTTGCTGCGGTCCATCTCTAAGGGTGAGGGGTGGTGCGCGAGATGGCGACAAGTGCGTCGAACGGACTGGCGGAAGTGGTGCTCCAAACTGCGAGCCCGGTGCTTGAGGACCTAGAAAGTTCGACCATTGAGGTGAGTAGAAGAACATTTGAGAAGTCGCGAAAAGAGCGATTGAGGGAAAATGAGAGATGCCTACCAGGTACATGAGGGGAAGGATTGATTGGTAAAAGCTGAGAATTAAACCCAGGACTTCCTGACGGAAGCGGAACGCTGTAATCTTGTTTCTGGTAAAGCTGATCCTGGGGGTGGGGAGTAAACGGCATTGGTGGTGGGAGGCGCTCTAATGAGAGACCCTGGCTGTTTTGGCGATAGCCGGGCGAACCACTAATTATCATTCCTCTGACTTGTTCCTCTAAACTATTTCCTCGCGATAGCTGAGGGTGTCTAGGGGGGGTGCTTGGGGTTTGCCCAACAGTGGGCGTTCGGTCTGTCCACATACTGCAAGATTGTGTGCAGGGGAGAATCTTTGAGCTGTGGTGTTAAGGATTTGTGCGGACAAAGTAAAAGAAAAGAAAAAATTAACATAAACCCAAGTCAGAGGGATTCGTTATTGTCAGTGCTGGGGGAGGGATATTAAGGGTGGAGTATGGTTGAGAGGGTTGGGGAGATTGGAAGTGGAAGGTTTCTCTAGATCAAGTTCTAGAATTCGGGTTGTCTATGATAGAAGAAAGTTGATGTCAGGGGAGCTGGGGTGGGTTTTGGGTGGGGCATCACGTGGTCAAGAGCCTCCTCTATCTTAGTACTGTATGATATGTCAAGACTCCCCGATCTTAACTCTCGGATTACCGACTATTTATTGGCTCCCCAGCCGTCAAAAATATCCCTCACAACCCCACCGTTCAAATACCGTCGTTCCCCAAGTACTGTATCGTACTAGCTTCGGTTTTGCCGCTGTAGGTATCAATTCAAGCCTCGAGACCTTGTTTCAGTAACTGATGGCAGCTCGTTTATTAGCATAACCCCCACCCCACCTTATCTACAGGATGAGGAATGGAAGCTATATTCGAGCGTTAGGGAGGCTATCCTTTGAACCCTCCCAGCCGACCTCCGATGTAGATTCGGCTGGCTCTTCAACGTGTGAGCAATCTCAAGAAATGCAGCGACGGTTGATAAAGGCCCAAAACGATGTCCTAGCAACAGTTGGGGTGTGCCGTCGAGACACCAAGCAAAACCAGGTACTCTCAGAAGCAATTGTTCAAGAAAATGAAGTCGGATTGCTTGTGGGTGCAGTAGATCTAACCATTACCTATTTAACTACCTGGCCGCTTATTGGAATCCGAAATAGACTACAGGTATGTGGGTTTTCGGGGGTGTCAGTAGAATCTAGGGAATGAAGGCTGAGTTGAGAAGACGTATCGGACATACGAGGGCTTAGGATATCGAGATGTTTTACTGCTTACATGGCGGAATAATGGCATCCTCGAGCTGTTATCGGGCATGCCGGCGCATCTGTGCTATCAGCTGTTGAATGTCGGCCGGGACTACTTACAAGGAAAGCTCTTACGGTATTTGAGTACCAAACCACTGTTTAGGGATCCAAAAACGGATAAACCGAGGAAAAAACTACTATACGCTGTGGATAGATGGTATGCATTCTTGATTTCACAGGTTGGCGGGCACAGCTAATCTCGGCTAGCTTTTCAACATTATCCTGGTTCTTAGTTTATCCTTTATACCAACATGCGATTCTCCAATCCCTTCACCTTCTCCCACCAACTTCAATCCTCCCATCCCTATGCTCGCTCGTCCCCTTTTCCTCCCAATCTCCGCTAGTTCTGCCAAGTTATCCCGGACCTATCCTGTCCTTCTCGGCCCTTGGTTTCTTAACATCCCAAGCGGCGAACAGCTACTTCTTCTCGTCCTTTTTCCAGCAGTATTCATGCGGCTTTTTGCAATTCTTCTTCTTCAACCAGCTCCGCCGGGTCATCCCACGCCCCACCAATCCCGACGCAGCTTCAATTGCTGGAGCCCTAGACGAGGGGCTAGATGGAGGGCACTGGGACATGGACATCCGCATCCCACCACCCCCAGTGGATGAGACGGTCGCGATAATGATTGAGCAGACTTCCAGTGAGGGCGACCGTTCTCGCCAGCACTTTACAGCAACTGTACAACTTGACGAGCCACAGCCATTCCCACGAGGGGCCGGGTGGACGGAAGAGGAGGAGCAGCCTCTCATAGACATGCCGGATGGGGAGCCGCCACCGACCCAGCATCGAGTCACTAGGCTTAGCTTGCACCCTGCAGATGTGGTCGCTTCTCATGTTGCGGATGGCATTGCTACAGCTCTTTCCAGTGTGTTTGAGAGCGCCGTTATGAGAACAATTGCTGCGAGCTTTTTGTTACGGCAGGGCGTTGATATTGGGGTGGTAAAGATGAGGGTGTTCTCACCGTGGGAGTTTCGTGGGAATGTAGGGCTGGTTGCCAAAGCGCTTGCCGGGGAGTGGGGATTAATGTGGTTGTTATTCGAGGGGAGTTACTTTGCTAGTACCTGGATTGGGGTCGGTTGGTTTGGGTAGGTGCTCTAGATGTCTTTTATGAGTTTTGACTAACGCTGATTCTTATGAAGATATCCCGCTGAAGTTTAGTCATGTAAGGCAATGCGTTGCTTGTGATTGCTGCAACTTTTGGTCTGCTGCTGTCTCTCATACGATTATTGAGAAGGATTATCAGGCCCATTTGGCGCATGCATAAGAATAGCGTTGCTTTCTTTATTTTTCCCCAGATTACATGCAGTGCGAAAAATACTCTAATAGCGAGGGTGCTGTACGGTATTACTACCGGTACTATGAAGCCCATTTATGACTCTGATAACACGGGAAGCGACCCTCCACTGTGTGCCGGGGGGGTAAACGGGGAGCCTATAATAAAGGTGCATAAAATAATGTATATGGGTGGAGAAGAAGAAAGTGTAATAGTTAAATTATATTAATCGATAGCATCAACACCCAGTATCATGAATTCCCCACGCTCATGCAACACAAACGATCACTCCTCCCACCAAACTGTCTAAAAAAAAAACGAGTAATAATAGCACATCAAATCCCATCCCCAATAACTCCAACGTTCCCAGCGATCGCACCCCAAAAGCCCTTCTCTACCTCCACCTCCATCTCCTCTTCAGGGATCCTCCTCTTCCCCTTCCTTCTAACCGGAATCTTGGTCTCCCCCTCCTTCTCCGCCTTCTTCTTCCGGACCACCAACCCCTCAACCTCACCCAGCAGCGCATACACATCATCCAAAGTCCCACCTGCAGAGCGCACACAGCCTGCAGCCTCCTTCTCGAACCTCTCCATTCTGACCGTCTCCTTGTCCGCGATGCGCTTTGCCAATTGCACGCTGGCGGTGCTGCCGCTGCTTCGTGCTCCGGCGGCGGCGATGGTGAAGGAGTCATTATCGTCAGCCTTTTCCTCCAGCGTGGTGAGGAGGGATTTTTGGCGGGATGCGAGGGCAGAGAGGAAGAATGTCTTCTGCGAGAGGAGGGCCTTTTGCGAGTTTATGAGTGGGATTAGTTGCTCTACAGCTGATAGGACATTTAGGATCGGGGGTGGGGGGAGGGGTGGCGTTAGGGGTGGGGTTTTTGTAATTGTAGTTGCGGTTGCGGATTTGGAGTCGTGATGGGAGGTTGGGGTGGTGATGGGGGTGGGGGGTTGAGTGAGAGTCTGGGTTACGGCGGAGAGGACTTCTACTACTTCGCGACGGGCGGAGAGGTATTCTTCGTAGGAGTCATTGATGTCGGAGAGAATGTCTTCGAGGCTTGTCTTCTCCTTCCCCCCCCCCACCCCTAGGCTTTCCCCACCATCCGTAGGCGCAGATAAAGTAGCAGCAGAAGCATCAAGCCCATCAATAGTCGCCGTATGCGACAATTGCGACTCAACCCAGGTAATCAACGCATCCCTAGTCTGGGCGAACGCCTCCTTCTTATCCCCCCTCCTCCCTCCCCCTCCTCCCTGCCCATCACTCTGCAACTCCCTGAGCCGCTCAGACTCCCACTTCAGGGAATCGTGCGTCGCCAATATCCTCTTTTCCAGCGTCAGCAAACGGGTGGACAAATCCTCCGTTATACTACCGACACTGCCACCACCACCACCACCACCCGACGCGGGGCCATTGCCACTATTCCGCGCCGTAATAACCGCTGTCAATTCCGGCGGAGGATTCGGCGGCGGGTCGTTGAATACAATCTTATGCTTCTCCTCCGCCTCCAGGACAGCAGGATCATTAAAGGTCCGCAGGTAAATCTGTAAGATCTCCAATCTTTCGAATTGGCGGGTTAGAGATAGGGTTGATGTGTATTCCCCCATCCATTCATTGCCTTTCTCCTCTTTCTCCCCCTCACCGTCGTCGTCGTCGTCGTCGTCGTCGTCGTCGTCGTCGTCGTCAGGGTCAGTTTCGACATCCTCCGCCTCCAGAGCCTTTCTAGCTTCTGCTTCTTCGCGTAGCGCCTCTAGGTACTCTTTCCGGACACACCTACTATTACCTCCCCCCCCTCCACGACCCAATTCGAAGTCCAGGAAGCGCCGGAATTCGTCGCGACTCCCGACACCACCGGTTGTGCGCTTTTCCACGGAGAGGTTGGTCAGGTGTTGGGTTACCACCTGGCGGATGTAGGTTGCCTCCGAGGGGGTTTGGATGTATGGTTTTAGCGAGGATTGGACTTGCGGGAGGGGGAAATCCATATTATGATGGTGGTGGTGGGGTTTTGCAATTGTGTCTTTTTTGTTTTCCGTTGAGGCCCGTGGGTTGGGTGAGGTGTTGTTGGTGTCTGTGATAGGGTATCATACAGTAGTTTAAAGGGTTTCGCGTGGATCACGTGGGCACGGGCTTTTGCTGTGGTGTGGGCCACGAAGGTTGGAAGAGGAAGGGGGGTCACTCCGCTATTCCCGCCCCGCGATGTATCATATCATCATATGTAATCCGTCGCCAATTCGACAAGCCCCCTCTCCACCCCCCAATACCCTCCCCAAAAGACATAATATAAAAACATGACCACCATCGACCCCACCGTCGCCAAAGTCCTAGACAAAGCCCGTCCAAAAGACGAAGACGAAGATGAAGACACCCTCCTAGAAGAACTCGAATCCGACACCGCAGCCCTAGACGCTTTCCGCGAGAAGCGTATCCAGCAACTACACGATGAGTATGATACCATCCTCCCCCCCCTCTCACCCTCCCTCACAATGCTAACAAATAACATCCATCTGCCGGCAGACTCCAGCGCGCTCGCGTAATGCAATCCCTCTCGCACGGCGCCTACACCCCGGTCACGGATGAGCGCCAAGTATTAGCACACACGACCACATCCAAATTCAGCGTGGTGCACTTCTTTCACAAGGACTTCAACCGCTGCAAGATCATGGACTCGCACTTGGAGGCGCTGGCGCGGAAGCACTTCGACACCAAATTCACCAGCATCGACGTCGAGAAGGCGCCCTTCCTTGTGGAGAGGTTGAAGGTCCGGGTGCTGCCGTGCGTGATCGCTTTCGTGGATGGGAAGAGCGTTGATCGGATCGAGGGCTTTGCGGAGCTGGGGAATACGGATGGGTTTAGCACGAAGATGCTCGAGCTGAGGTTGTTGGCCTGTGGGGTTTTGGTGCGGGAGAAGGTTGATGAGGATGCCGGTGGGGTTGGTGGGGGTGGGGGGAAGGATACGGAGGGTGGTGATGATGATGATAGTGATTGGGATTAGAGGCGTAATTGGGGGTAATATCATGGGAGTTTGTGTTTTCTTAACGGGGGCTCTTTTGTATATAGCGAGGGTTCACGAGGATGTCATTGATTGATTTACAGTGCGTTCATGACATAGAATTTGGCTACATGGTAATATGAGGTGTGGTACAGGACACCGAATTACATTATTTTGCCGGGTTTTGCGAACACGGGTATTGAAAGCAGAGTACAGAAAAAAATTAATAATGCATTTCCCGGATGATTTGGAAAAGGTCTGGCCGAGGTCGCCCATCCACTATACAGCATTGATACCCATAATCTTCAAGCCTACCGGGTCGCCAGTATATGCCAAAACATATTTGTTAGGGTGCCAGGCGATATTAGGTATGGAATGATTTGTTTGTATGGTGTGAACGTAGTCTCCAGTATCACAATGGGCCTACAAAACACTCGTCAGCTGAGGCATGCTTAGGGAGCGATTCAAAGCACATACGATTTCAATGTTAGTAGACTCGTCACTACTCGCACAGACGTATGCGCCATCGAAAGAGTAGCCCATGCTCTTGATAGGCGCATCCATTCTAGTCAAGGTCCTGAGGCAAATCCAATGCGTGGTGTCCCAAAGACTCAGAGCAGCATCACTACCACCGATGGCTAGGGTTGATCCGCGAGGGTCAAGCTGCAAGCAATTGACAGCAGAGTGATGTGCGTCAACGCTGTGCACCTCCTCGAGGGAGGGCCAGTGGCGAAGGACAACCTTGCCCAGACTGGTTGTGATGAGAACAAATTCGCCGTTATGGGAAAACGTCACCTGATTGCTCTGGGTGCCTTCTTTGTGAGTCTTGAGGATTGTATTGGCATTGCGTGGGTCGATAAAGTGGATTCTATCATCCTGCGGGCGGTCAGTATACCAGAGGAGCACACAAGGGATGCATGATATAAGCTACTTTTGTACCAACAGCGAGCACCTTGCTATCCGGATGATATGCCAGATTCACATTATCACCTGTGGTAACCGTGGTTCCCAGGCATCTGTTGACTGGAATCACCCGTCCTTATCAGCAACCCGGTCAAGCACTATCCAGACGAGAGAATCAAACTCACTCCTGTAGTCCCAGAATTTGACCTGGCCATTGCAGCAACTTGCCAATTTATCCGGGTGCATTGGGTCCCAGACAACCTTCTCGACGTCTTTCAGATGACCCTTGAGCTCGGTGCTGTTTTTGGCTTCGGGTTTGTCGGGATTCCAAACGCGGACGAGGTTCGTGTTGAGCCCGCAGGCAATTCGATTCCCGAGATTGTTCCAGGCTATCGAACGTATGACAGCATTGTTCGAGTGGCTAGAGGGCCTATGCTCACGGTATTCGCGAGACTTGCTTGGATGGAAGGCGGCCGTGAAGTAGGAGGGTGCTGTGAATCTGCGGGTCAGCAACGGATGAATCAAGTATAGGCTCCGTATGGGCGGGGGAGGGTGGGGAATTTGGGTCCTGAGTAGAAACCTCATCAAGCACCTGTCCATCGTGGCCCTGCGCAGTTTCATATCCACAGCAAGATCCAGGCATAAATCATAGTGAATAAGGTGCGGGTGGAGTATGGAGTGCTTTGCTCGTTCGTTCATATGGAAAGGTGCGAGGACAATAAAGGGAAGTTGCCGACTGCGGTGTAAGACGAAATGAGACTAAGCTTACCTCTACTTCTTTCAACCGACTTGTGTTTCTGTGCCTGTTGGCCCATTGCCGTCGTTTGCGATGGGGGCGATCGTAATGGCACTTTTCTGCTGGATATAATACGGACGGGTGGTTGATAGACAGCTCAACTTATTTAGTTGCGGTTCGTGAGATTTAGACGGTGGTGCTGTGTGGCAGCTTGGATCCGGTGTTGTGGATCTACACAGCATCCCGGTACGTATGCGGCTGACGGAATTTTGCAGGCGCGAGGCGACATCAACTCTGGCCCCCGGTAGCTCACTCTGATCGGCTTCCTTGGCAACGATGGCCTGGATGATAATTCATGAACCTTAACCACCGTACTGCACATTACTCTGTATATACTCGAGTACATAAAGTTACACCTTGATACAAGAGCATCAACTCATTTTGCCCATATGATTGGATGGACAAAACTAGGTGCGATGTTTCCCTATAGAGCGAGTACCCTGAACGAGCAGTGACCAACCGTTAAACTATGGTAGGCCCAAAGCCACACAACTTACTAAACACAACAGATAGGTGATGAGCGCTCGCTGTTCCTGGGGCTCGCTATATAGGAAAAGATCGCTCTAGTTTTAATAGCAGTGTCGTACCAACCTTGCAGTCTTTAGCCTACCGTACACGGGTCTGGTGATATTCGAAGTGACACTTGCGTTCTTTTATTTACTGCTGCCAATGCGTTTGTCGGCTCCATTAAGCCGGTATACGAATGTAGGTACTGTCGGATCCGGGCTCCATACCATGTATTATCGATGGTCCCGACTTTGGTTTATGCCAAGGGTATCGGCGTTATAGCATCGGGAGATATTTCTGAAATGATGGTCAATACGTATGGTACCGGCATTGCTATTTGAGATGCGGAGTTGCTCTGCGGCTGCAAGCACCTAACCGTGTCGTAGAGTCACGGGGAAAGATCAGCCCAAACGTCACTGGTTCTCGCTGCGGTATAAGGAAACCAGAGCAGGGCCCATTTTTTTTTTGGTTTTTTTTCTTTCTCGGAAAGGCAGCATTTTCTTTCATGGCAAGAGAAGCGGCTTATGCCACCTAGAGCTATCCAGAAATACCCAGTATCAATCGCATTAGGTATTGAATAAGAATGAAACCGAAACGCTCTCCTTCAAGTTCTCAGCCCTTGTAATCGCTAACAATACCATAACGCCTGCTATAGCTTAAAGAAAAAGAATGAAGCAAAAGAAAGAAAGAAAGAAAGAAAGAAAGAAAAAAAAGAACGATGGGATTTCCCACGGCTATGATAGCTAAGAACTGCCACCATTCTGGCTTTCCTCCTTTTTCTTCCGTCCCCCTGTTCCTTCAATAACCTCATCCACCTTCTCCGTTAATTCCGGGAACGAAACCTTGATCTGATCCGCCAGTACATCACGGAAGTCTCTGTATGCCTCCATCTTGCCTTTCATGAACTGATTCTGCTTGACGACGATCTCGATAAACTCGCGCGTGTAGATATCGGGATTGCGACCGTCTTCGATGTACTGGATAACTTCGCGAGGTACTGCGACGTCAAGCTCCGGTTTGGCAGCCACGGAATCGAGGGTTTGGTATTGAGTGGAAAGCTTGTTTCTGGAACAATATTAGACGACTGTGTGAAACGGAGAGGAATGGGGGGGCGACATCAGGTTGGCAATAACATCTACCGACTCAGGACCCTGGAACTCGTGAACCCCTACTGAGATCTCATAGAGTGTCTCAATCACAGCACGAAGATTCTCTGGAGTGTGACGTGAGCGGTGAAAGAAATAGCCGGCGACTAGGAGGAATTACCTTCCACATTTTTAAGAGCGCCGTTCGGTGGGGGAGCCATTGGTGTGATTACTGGGGGTCGGTTGAAGGTGGTTTTGTTGTGAGGTTACGGTATTCGGGCTTTGTGGAAACTTGCGCAGGGGATGCGATCTGCAATAATTCCCACGCCCCAGACATGTGACTGGTGTTGCCAAGGCGGGAGATCCCGAGCGGGCACCATCACAGGATAGCACTCGACGGGGGAAACAGAAGGGTTGAACCAAGTTACCAGAACCCCAACCAGCCATACCATCTAAACTGATATTCTAGGTTTGAAAAACAAGGGCAACTCTTGGTTGAACCCCAATCTCATAGATCCGATTCAAATGCTAAAATTCTCCCTTCTTGTGACCAACTAAATCCCTTTCCTCCACAACACGAGGAAGCTCACTCTGCTGGAACATCTCAGGAAGGGAAAACGCAAAATGACCCCTGCAAGAAAGACTATCCCCCAGCGGGCTTTGGGAAATGTCCTAGTCTCTTGGGCGAATATGTTCCTCTCAACCTTCTACGAGGAATATTGCAAGAAACACCCTGGGGCAGACCTTCCGTGCTTCCCTCTTTCTACCCAAACCAGCTTAAGGTATAAGATTTGTCAGGTCACCCTCTGCGACGCCCTTCTTGCGTACGCGCCGGATTCTGGCTCTGTCGCCCAGCATATGCTACACCACATCTTTGGCCCAAAGTCCATCACGAATATGGAAAACCTACAGGCCTGTGGGATACCAGACTACTTCAGAAGCCTTTGTCTCAAGCCAGAGTTCCCAGCCAAGTTCGAGGACTATTGCCGTGGATGGCTAGATGGGTTCCTGCTTCCATGTAAACCCCCTCCATCCCCAACCAAAAAGAATCCAAGCACTGACTTGACCCGCAATCCTAGTGAACAATAAGCGCCACTTCCCCGATCTCACCCCGCCTGAGCTTGGCCAGCTCATAAGGCAAAAGAACCGCTGTCTCATCCGCGACGGGTACCGCTGTCCATTGACAGGCGCATACGACAAAGACAGACCGTACATTCCTGATACCGCGCAAACAGTCGTGACCCTCGACTTGGCGCACATCATCCCCCTACAGATCCTCACTGACCCGGTCCTGCAAGAGTACTTCAAAACCTTCACTGGCCTCCCGCCCTCGCACGTGCGCGCCTCCTCCCTCAACCACCCGCGCAACGCGCTGATCCTGGAGGCGAACGCTCACCGCGACTTCATCTCCTACAACTGGGGAATTGTGACTGCCAACCTCAAGACTGCGACCAATAGCATCTTTGACAGCCCTACCAGACCCAATACTAGGTACAAGGCTGAAAAGGCTTGCGGGGGCCTCATCTCTTTCAAGATGCCGAACTCTCTGCTCGTCTTCGGCGAGGGGATGAGGAGCATTGAGTTGCCGGATGGTGACTCTTTGGCTTTTCACCTTGCGGTCGGGAAGGTGTTCCACGAGAGTGGTATCAGCAGGACCCTTGCCGCCTTCGTTAAGGAGGTTAATAGCCATAGCTCGAGGGGCCAGTTGGGCGATGAGACGGAGGATGTGTTCGCTGCGTTGGAGGAGAGCCTTTCGTCCGCGGCCGGGAACTTCGTGGTTAGGTAAGTTGAAGTTTTCTTCTCTGAAGATGTGCGCACCACAATCTGGAGCTGGGGGGATGTAGGTGGATTGTATGAAAAAAGGGATCTGAGGGGTGATTTAGTGGATAGATTGAACTACGCTTTTAGTTCATACAGTGTCGCAATCTAAATTTAACTTTCTATGGTCGAATCGGTTCATTGAGTGATTGTGTGTGTTGGGAGTGGTCTTCGTCATGATATATCATTCGGTGAATGCATTCGTGAGAACTATTGAAAAGCTGAGTAGCAAACACTCGGGATATTTTCTATCTCTGGGCGGAAGCTCAAAGCCTTTGCTAGCGCAGTCTTGCCCCCCCGCTGGCTAGTTATCAAAACACCGAAGCACTACACAGCCGGTTTAAAATTCTGTTTTAACACTACATAACAACTTTCTTCCAATGCCAAGAGGTCAAAGTATCACACAATTAGATCCAGATTTTTAAGAGGCTATTGGCGCCCACGGTATTTGCTGTAGAGAAGTTCCTAGGTTTTACCGGCCGTCTTTAAAACCAAACACCTTATTCGTAGTCTGAGGCTGCCAAAAAAAAACCCCCCCATTGCCATATCGAACCAGATTCTGGAATCCTACCACCTGACCTACCTCCCATGAAGTAGAGCCCAGACACCGGAATTTCTGAGGCTGGTATCTAAAAGCCGCTTGGAGGTATCCCTTCCCTGGGCTATACGGCGATGATATGTGAAGGGTGGCACTACACTCTCAGCGAGAAAAAGTCCGGAGACAACGGGAGGAATTGAAATTCCTCACAACGCTCAACCATCACAATACAACAACTCGAGCTAATGCCGCAGTGAGAATTAAAGGTATTCTATCACTAGCTCATGCTCCTGGATAGGGGAGGGACGTAATTATACAGGTCTTGGTATTAGTGGTCATTCTACTCGGGTGGTTGTAGTTATAATAATAATCGCTATTGTGGATACCGTATATCATGGTGGTTGAATTTGTGGCGGATCCTGGTTGCGCCCGTGATCTCAGCACTGGCTCTCGCCGCGAGTATCTGCAACCCTATTTTAATGAGGGAAGACCCCCGCTTCCCCTTACCAAAGCCCCGCTTTTCCCCGGCCTCTCAGAATTCCACCAATAGATCATACTTAATAACTCCTCGTCTATAACAGTACAAGTAAGAAAGAGTGGGAGATGTCTCAATATACCGTCGATAATAGCACCAACCTCTCCAATAATACGAACTCTTTTAACGTGCATAATAACTATGTCGTTCCCGACGATCGGTCCCCACTCCTGACCTGGCTATCACCCCTTGAGCCCAAGCTCCGGCATCGGGACATCCAAGAGCGCCGCGTCGACAATGTGGGAGAATGGTTTTTGCATACCGAAGAATTTAAAAATTGGTATAACTGGAGTAGCGATGGTGAAGGTGATAAGGTAGTCTTGTTTTGCTATGGAGGTCCGGGAGTCGGCAAAACATTTATCAGGTAACGAGAATTACCCTAGGAGGAGAGAATAAAGGGAGCCAGTGCTAATAGACCGTGGTGACAGTTCGCTGGTAGTGGATAGGTTGTGCGATCAGTCTAGGGGACAAAACACAGCTGTTACGTGTTTCTACCTAGACTTCGCAGCGCGAAAGGAGCAGTCGGTGGCCAGTATTCTGGGCTCCTTGCTAAGACAGGTTGTTGGTGGACTGGAAAGGATTCCGGAGGAAATATCACGGGCTTTTCAAGAGGAGAGGAATTCTATTGGTGGACGGGGACCACGACTCCCGGATATCGTGAAGATGCTACAGACTGTCACCTCGCTGCGCACATTTATATGCATTGACGCTTGGGACGAATGTGCGGCGGCGCATCGGGTTAAGCTCCTTAATTCGCTACAGCAAATCCTCCAAACATCCCCGTGTACACGGATATTCATCATTGGAAGGCCCCACGTTCGGGCTGAGATCGAAAAGCGTTTTACTGGACGAGTGATAAGTGTGTCGGTAGGGCCCAGCCAAAATGATATCATGGAATACCTTCGTCTTAGGCTTGACGAGGACGAAACCCCAGAAGCCATGGATGAGAGACTAGAGGCAGAAATTCTGGAGAAAATTCCTCAGAGGATGTCAGAAATGTACGTTGGGGGAATGCTATTAGGGATCTCGCACCACACACAATCTGCTAATAGATATGAATTTAGGTTTCTGCTGGTTTCCTTAAGTATCGATACAATCTTACAAGAATCGACAATCTCCCGAAGACGAGAAAAGCTAAGGAAAATGACAAATGGGTTGGAGTTGGGAGATGTTTATGGTGCAACAATCGAGCGGATAAAGGCGCAAAGTGGAGACAAATCGAGACTTGGGATGACAACTTTGATGTGGATCAACCATGCGGAACGGCCATTGCGAGCGGATGAGCTCTGCCACGCCCTGGCAGTCGAGCTAGGCTCCACGGATTTCGATGTTGGCAACATCCCTTCTATGTCGACATTGGTAAACTGCTGTCAAGGACTTATCACTGTGGATAAGGAGGAATCAACGGTGCGATTGATCCACTTTACTCTACAGGAGCATCTTTCCGCTCATCCCGATATATTCACTAAACCTCACTCGGCGATGGCCGAAATCTGCTTGACCTATCTGAATTCCCGACGGGCCAAAGCCCATTCGACCAATCCTTCCCCTGATACCCAGAACACACCCTTTCTAGAGTATTGTTCAGTATTCTGGGGGGTGCATGCAAAAAGGGAGCTCTCGGACTGCGGGAGATCGCTTGCGCTAAAGGTATTAAAAGAGGATTATGGTCAGATATCGACCAGATTACTTTTAGCGGAAGTAAACCATTTTTATTCCTCGGATTTCAATACTCTCTATCGGTTCAGTGGGCTACACTGCGCCTCGTTCTTCGGAATTGTTGAGGTTGTAGCTGGTTTAATAGAGATGGGATGTTATGATATCAACGAAGTCGATTTTTTGGGCTGCGGACCGCTTGCATGGGCTGCCCGGAATGGACATGAGGAAGTGGTAAAGATATTACTCGGGCAGGAAGGGGTCAACCCCGACAAGCCAGACAATGGCGGCCGAACACCGCTCTCGCTTGCCGCTGGCCGTGCACATGAGGCAGTGGTGAAAATGCTGCTGGGACGGGAAGAGGTCAACCCCGACAAGCGAGACAATGACGGCCAAACACCACTCTTGTTTGCCGCTCAGAATGGGCATGAGGGAGTGGTGGAAATACTACTCGGGCAGGAAGAGGTAAACCCCGACAAGCCAGATGAATGGGGCAAAACACCGCTCTTGCTTGCAGCTCAGAGTGGGCATGAGGGAGTGGCGAAAATGCTACTCGGGCGGGAAGAGGTCAACCCCGGCAAACCAGATAAACGCGGCCGAACACCGCTCTCGCTTGCCGCTGGCCGTGCACATGAGGCAGTGGTGAAAATGCTGCTGGGACGGGAAGAGGTCAACCCCGACAAGCCAGATGAATGGGGCAAAACACCGCTCTTGCTTGCCGCTAAGAGCGGGCAAGAGGGAGTAGTGAAAATGCTACTTGGGCGGGAAGTGGTCAACCCCGACAAACCAGATAAATGGGGCCGAACACCCCTCTCGGTCGCTTCCCAGCATGGCTATGTGGAGGTGGCAGCCCTGCTACAGTCGTGCAAAGCGGTAACCCCCGGTACGGTTTAAGGCCTAGGAGTTACTGTACCGCCTCCTGGAAATAACCTTCGCCTCTTCCTTTTCCAGGTATATTACTCTCTATAATGCAGTGGACATCACTCCCTACCGACCGGGCGAATCCCATGTGATGGTAATGCAGATATATGTCATACTCTTGCTTCTTGTTGTATATTCCCTCTCACGGCCGAGTGAGAATTTATGAGTCTCTGTTCACAATGTTCTGTAGAGATTGGTTCGTGAGGGGGGGGGGGCTTCTATTATTGTGGGAAGATCAAGTCGATAGCTTGCAGGCTTCGCGCCCACATCTTTAATTCATCTCTTTCTGTAAATTTTTCAAGTCTTTTTTTTCTTGTATAGTTATTTATCCTTTCCCTCTTCCCCTCTCCCCAAAGATAGATAAACTGTATATAGTGTTTTTTTTAAATAGAAAATTGTGGTGTACGAGCATAGTGTGATAGTGCCAGGATTCTTGAGGCGATTGCTAACAACTATATAAAGACTGTACCCACAACATAATGCAAGACTGGTTTCCATAAGTGATAAGACCTACGTTGATGGATATCATAGTAATAGAACGTATTTAGCTGATACCAGCGGGACACCGGCAATATTGCCGTTAGTATTGAGGGTGGCGGATCCTGGCACCGAGGTTTTTCATGTCACGTATCGGTTTCATCCACCTCGCGCTCAATTTCTTAGTATGAAACATACCAGTAGAGAATCGAGCAAGAAAATAGGCTATGGCAGATATTTAGAGAGTATTATACAAGACTCTCGGGCAGAAGCTGTGAAAGTGTCGCCGAACGGCAACACGCCAATAGCATGGGTAAACACCTCCAGACGGTGTGCGAAAATCCGGGAGGAGTCTTTCAACTCCAATCCTGCGGATGTCGTAATACAAGCTGGGGGATCAGGGGACCCATTATGCCTAATATTTCCATTTGCCGGTGAATTAGAGGGGTGAGTGAAAGTGCTATGAATTGCTTCTCTCTCTTTTTTTCTGTATGATATTGTTTAGGCTTGTTTGGAATTGGCGCCGGGTTATGGCATGCTGAACTGCGGTTCGAATCAAGTTATAGAACTGGCTAGCGCACCTGTGGTTAAGCTGTCGTTGCCTGTATGCAGGGGCTAGGCAGTTGAAGCTGTGCTCTTATGCTGGTTCCTCTTTGTGTAACTTGAGTATATTTGCTTGCGCTTTTGGAGCAGCCGTGTTTGGAACGGCCAGTTGGTGGCAGAAAATCGCTAGTATGCTATGCTACAAACACTATTCAAAGGATAAACTTGTGGAGAAAGCAGAAGGGGGTGAAGCTTAATACGAGGCTCAGGCTCAGAAAGCCGTCTTGTAAACCTCGCAAACAAAGTTCGGGAACCACGCTGGGAT
>Ga0307510_10000801_pt1 | contig 32616 bp, 20 predicted proteins | sample 12_EM_MG_FD_207224 | JGI IMG/M metagenome (GOLD analysis project Ga0307510, IMG submission 207224) | Populus trichocarpa ectomycorrhiza microbial communities from riparian zone in the Pacific Northwest, United States - 12_EM | ecosystem: Host-associated > Plants > Roots > Unclassified | place... | reverse complement strand
TCAGCGACGACGCTGACTACGCGGGTCTGCAGGCCGCATTGAACGACCCCAATCCGGCGACCGCGCTCAATCCGTTCGCGAGCGGCGCTGGCGCGAACCCCGCGCAGTTCTTTCAGAACCAATACAACAGCTACGCCAGTCATACGGAAACCGTCGAAGGGTTGGTGCGTGGCAGCCCGTTCAATCTGCCGCCGGGCCCGGTATCCTGGGTATTCGGAGGTGAGTATGACAATACTCATTTCTTCTATGACGCTCAGGGTTTCACGAGGTTCGACGCCAGTCGCGACACGTCGGCCGTCTACGCCGAGACTCACGTTCCACTGTGGAGCACGAGCGCGGGTCGGGAGCAGTATGAAGTAGTGTCTGTCGATGCAGCGCTGCGCCGGGATCACTACAGCGATTTCGGCAACAAGGTGACTTCCCAATTCGGCGTGCAGGTACACCCCTTGCGCGCCTTGGTGTTGCACGCCAGCTACGGTGAGGCGTTCAAAGCGCCCGGCCTCGCCTTCCTGCATTTACCGAGAGTTTCGACCGGCGGTATCGTTGTCGCAGATCCGCTGACAGGTCAGAACCTCGCGGTGCCCACATTCAACGGCGGCAATCCACAGCTACAGCCAATGACCGGATCGGCGCGTTCCATTGGCATTACCTGGTCCGCGGATCAGCCCCGCCCGCTGACTTTGAGCGCCAATCTGTGGAAGGTCGATCTGGCCAACAGTGTGCAGAATTTTGCCGTCCAACAGGTGCTCGATTATGCGAGCCTTTTCCCGGGTAGTGTGACGCGTGCGCCCGGCCAGAATGGGCAACCGGGCACGCTGACGGCGGTTCAGGCGGGCTACTTCAACTTCGGCAGGATATCGGTCGCGGGGATCGACTACGAGATCGCATACCGACTGGCGCTGGGTCCCGGTAACCTTTCCCTGGGCGCACAGGCAGTCGACACGGTCCGTTACCTGGCCAATCTGGTGCCCGGGGTGGCTGCGGTCGAGCGGCTCAGTGTTGCAACCGATGATGGCAACTGGGCGCCGCGCTGGAAGGGAACGCTGTCGGCTGTCTGGACCTCGCCCACCGTTACCGGGTCGGTCATGGGTCGTTATGTCGGCACCTATCAGGATTATGACTCGACCCGAACCATCGGCAATTTCTGGGTCACGGACCTCAACGCGCGCATCAACCTGGAGGCCACCGGCATCGTCCCGGCCGGGGTGATTCGCGGCCTGTTTGTTGAAGCCGGTGTCTCCAATGTGTTCAACAGAGGGTTGCAATTCTCCAACTACGGCTCGGGACTGTGGGGTTTCGATCCCACTCAGAACGACCTGCGCGGGCGGGTCTTCTATGTGCAACTGGGAGGCAGGTGGTAACTGCCCGTGTCGCGAGAGTTACCGACAGCCTGTTTCCTGTTTCTGTACTGCGCGATGCAGGTCCACGCGCAGTCGCTCACCCCGAGGTCGGCAATTGCGCTGCAGTGGAACTGGGAGCAGCAGCATGCGGATGCTTCCGGTCAACACCAGGCGCACTGGCTTCCTGACTCTCACGAGCTCATATTCTCCCGAACAATCGGCTCCCACTCCCGGATCGTTCGACTGTCTGCCGATACGCGGCAAGCGACTGATGTCGCCGCCGGGTTGGTTCCTGTGCCGGCGCCGGACGGACAGAAGATTGCGTTCATCCGCCATGACACCTCGCCACCTGATGCCTGGCGGGGGCCGCCGCTGGAGCAAATCTGGATTGCCGATCGCACCGGGAAGCGCGCCCGGCACCTGTTCACGCTGCCGCAACGGCAAAGATACTGGCAATGTATTTCTCTGTCCTGGGCTTTGGATTCCAGCCGGTTGCTGTACTCAGCCTGCCCGCTCCAGGAGCGGCAGTTGGGGCCAGCGGGCAAGTCCACGGCCGCCGTGGTTCGGGTGTTTCCGCAGGCCAGTGCTTCGACACTCCATGGCGAGCTGCACCTGATTGATTTGCGAACGGGTGCCGACACGTTGTTGGTTCAGAATCGCGGCGAGATCGGTAGGAGCGGCTGGAGCGGCCATTCGAGCATCTGGTTCGTACATGACAACGGCAAGCGTGCCGACGAGCTGTGGTCGAGTATCGAGCAGCTCGATGTCGACACGCTGTCCCGGACTGTGCTCGTCAATGATCTGCAGCACCAGATCTTCTATGATCCGGTGTTCAACAGCGACGCATCGCAGATGTTGCTGTTGCTCGACTCGCGGGGGCCGGCCGCACCCTACTATCCGATCCGCTCCGATCTCGCGATCTGGAGCGCGAGCTCCGGGGCCATCCGGTATGTTGCCAGGGACATTGGCAACAATCCGGATTTCGTTTGGACGCCGGACGGGCGCGGCATCGTTTTTGCCCAGGGTCCTTCGACCTCCGCGCAGTTGTATGTTGTGTATCCGGATGAGGCCCCGCGCAAGTTGACTTCGGCCGAGGGCGACGCCGCCGAACCGACTTTCAGCCCGGATGGCAGGCTGTTGGTCTGGCGGCAGCGTCCGATCGGACAGGCCGCGGAATTGCGCATTGCCCGGTGGGAGCACGACGAGCTTCACGATGTCCGGCGGCTCATCGGGCTGGAGGATGTCCCGGCGGTCGCGGGGCGCTGGACGGCGCTGCAGTGGGTCAGTCCGGATGGTACCCCTGTTGATGGCTTGCTCCAGCTACCACTCGAAGCAAGTGGCGGACCGCATCCCCTGGCGGTGATCGTGCATGGCGGCCCGCAGGACAAGTTGGATCCGCTGGCCGGTGAGTGGCCCGGGGGACAATACTTTCTCCAGATGTTGCTGCAGCGGGACTTCGCGGTGTTTTTGCCTGATTACCGCTCCAGCGGCGCCGCCGGTTTTGCTGCCATTGGCGCAATGTCGGGCTCCCGGGAAGCTCTGAGCGCCGACTTCGCAGATATCAACGCCGGGATCGAACTGCTGATCGAGCGTGGGATTGCCGATCCGAAGCGTCTGGTTTTACTCGGACACAGCTGGGGAGGCACCGAGGTCAACTGGGCGCTGACGCATTCGCGGCGTTTCGCAGCGGCGGTCTCCTATGAAGGCGGAGATCTCCTGCTCGGCTGGGGAAGCTGGCGGGGACCCGACTCGTCAGTTGAGTGGTATGTTGGAAAATCACCGGTAGACAACTGGCTCCATTGGGCGGCCAACTCCGCACTCGCTCATGTGCAGGGCGTAACGACGCCGACGCTGTTCGTGAGCTGCGGTCGTGGCGTGAGTCCGGCGTCCATGGAGTGGCTGTATTCAGCCTGGCTGAGGCAGAATGTCCCCACTCAACTCGTAGTGTATCCCGACGAGCCACATGTCGTTGCCAGCTCTGCTGCCCGGCTCGATCTGCTGGAGCGTATCCTGGGATGGCTGGACAAACATCCCACCGTCCGGTGACACACTCGCCTCAGGCGTGCACCGACCCGATTCGCACGTTATTCTGCAGCCACGCTTCTACCTCGAGAACGTGAAAAAATTCGGCAAAGGATTCAACGGCAGTGGCGAAATTTCCGTTGAGCACGTTCTCGACGGCACGTTGATTCAACAGTCCGTGGCGCAGCAGGTGACCCTGCATGATGCGCTCGCGGAAGTAGTCCCGATCGGCGCGAAAAATCGATTCCAGCCAGTCTTCCGCATATCCTTTGACTGACCGCTGCAATACGTCGGAGGGTAGCTGCGCCGCAAATGCACTCCTTGCCAACTCCCGGTCCCCGCCATGGCGGCTGAATGAGTAGCTGGGAATCCGCGCCACGAGCTCCAGCATCGGTTGCGACAACAAGGGCGAAACCTGCTCGGGGGAGTCGAATCCAGTCAGGGGCCCATAGAAGTCAATGGGTTCCTCCAGCAGGAAGCGCTGCTGCAGGAACCCGGGGGGAGCATCCCGTGTGGTCCGCGGCCAGGTATGGAAGTCCCATTGATCGCGACGAAATGCGGCGATCAGATCGGGATTCAACAACTGCCGATAGCGGCTCAGCAATGCGAGCGATGTCGGTGACCATTGCCGGGTGAAGAGACCTCGTGATAACGCCGAACGCATCACCCGCCAGGTGCTGAGGTTCCGTGCCCGTGCCGAGGCGGCGATGATCCGCAGAAGGTCGGTGCGTAGCCCTTGCTCGTACACGAAATCTGCCGGCGCAAAATCCGGGGCCCCGGCAAAAAACAGCTCATCGCCGCCGTGCCCGGAAAAAATGGCGGACGCATCGAGGTCTCTGGCGAGCTGCTGCTCCGAATCCGCGTGGTCCACTGACATCACGTAGGATCCCGGCCGGGGTGTTGCCGGCAGAGCGAACAACCTACGCAAGGAGGTGCCCTCCGGGCGCTCGATTTCGACGAGTCGGAAGCCGCACCGGCCGGCGGTCTGTCGGGCGAAGCCACGCTCGTCGGCCTCGACACCCTTCGCGTAGTAGTTCAGCGCAATCACTTCGGGCTGAACCGGTGCGCTGCGCAGACAGGCCGCCAGAATGGAAGAATCGAGGCCGCCGGACAGATTCAGAAATATCCGCTCGTAACAGGAAGCCCAGGCGTGCACTGTCGCTTCACATGTGCGTTTCAGCTCATCAGCCGCAACGTTGTAGCTGCGAATGCGCGTCTGCGCCGCGTACCTCACGGCCTGCCAGTGTGGCAACAGCCGTTCGGACTCCGGAGTCACCCGCAGACACATCCCCGGCTTCAACTCCACTACTCCATGCAGGGCTGTGACGGCCGTGTGCCGTGGAATGACGAGGTGCATGGCAATGTACTGCCAATTGATAGCGAGCGGCGTGTGATCCAGATGAAAGAAGTCGGCTATGTCGGAGCAGTACACGCGCAGTCCGGCGCGCCTGCCATAAAAACAGGGCAGGTCGCTCGCCGGAGCATTCAACACCCAGTGTGTGTGAGTGTCGCGTTTCACTACGAACGCGATATAACGGCCCCAATAGCGGTCTACGAGATGCCGCCCTTCCGTGGCAACAATCGCGTCGGCTTCATTCTCATCCGTCCCGAGGCGCGTAGTTTGCCGGGGCGATGCATCTGACGGGTTCCGCTCAAATACAACACCCAATACGACGCCCGTTTCATTCGGCAAGCGCCGCACACGCGATGCGGAGTGCGCGGAGTGCGCGCACATCACTTTGAGTCCCGGTACCTCCAGGGCAACCGTCCAGGGCAGTTTGGAGTCCAACAGGCTGCGTTCGAATGCGGCAGCCTGATCGGCCTGTGCGCGGCTGCACGAGCTCCATTCGAAAGCAGCAAATCGCAGCATGCAACGGTATGCCTAAATGGCTACGATGACATTGCTGCGTTGGGCAAAATAAAGCGGACAGTTCAACACGCAGTCATCGAGCTGGACCCAGCTATGAGCCGCGAAGGGCAGGGTGCGCACGCCAATCAGGAAGGTGCAGCTCACGCCGTGAGCCAGCAGAAATTGCGCCAGTATCAGGGAGTCGAGCAGGCACTTGTCCTTGCCGCTGTATATGTACGGCCTCACCGCGTCGAAGCGGCGGACGAGGTCGATCGTTTCGCCCGATGTGCGTGGGGGCGTGGGTGTCGCTTGCAGCTTCCGGAGCTTGCGCAGATGCGCGAGGGCAGTGTCGAGCCGACCACGGTTCAACCAGAAGGCGGATCGCAGAAACAGCCTGAGAGTCTGCAGTGCGTAACGTGCGTTCACGCCGGCGGTTGTTTCCGGAGGCGTGTCAGCGAGCGAGCGTGTCGGTGCGATGACGGCCGGGCCTGCGCTGTCGCCGCCGTTTTGTGCCGTGGCTGTCAGAATTCCACGCGCTTCCAGAGCAGCGGCAAACGTTGCCACATCGGATTCGGTCACGACCGGGTACCGGGCAGCGGCGGACTGACCCAGTGCCATTTGCAGTGCCGCTGCCTGGTCGGCCTGCAAGCCGTGGTAGCGGTTGTTTTTCGTATCCAGCAGTACGGCCGAATCGGCGGCGAAATGCACAAACGCCGTGGGAGCCAAATGGAAATTCAAGACGCCAACCTTTCCGTGCAGGGGGGGCATGCAGCCGGGGCGGCTGCATGCTTTGGCCTGGGGTCAGACCTTGAATCCGCCCATCGAATCCGCGCCGCTGTGCGAATTGTTCATCTGGGTGGCGCGAGTTGCGAGTCCGAGATCCGTAAGTGTGGTGTTCATGCTCATTCCTTTGCTCGAGGGTTGGACTTCGATCACCTGGGCCATCCGCGATGGCGACATAACGTGCAACACTGGAGCGGGAAGTGTCAACAGAGCACGTGCAGCATGCGGACGCCGGCCCGTAATCAAACACCGAGCATGGAATGTAGCGACGGCGGGGTGTCCCGCGGACTCAAGGCGGCTGGCTGGATTCAGCACCGAGCAGGTGAACGGTTCCGCCATTGACATCGGTAGCGGCGGGTTCCTGGTTGACCGCGCGAATTCCAAACGATTGCAGCGCCGCCACGAAACTATCGAGGTCGGTTGCCTCGAACGCGCCACCAATGTGCAGATTCTCGATGGCAGGATCGTCAATCACCAGCTGTCGGCGGTTATATCGATTGAACTCCGTCACTGCCTCGGCGAGTGTGACGCGATCAAACCACAACCGCCCCTGCGTCCAGGCGAGCTTGCGAGTCATATCCTCATCAGCAATCTTCCGCACAGTCAGCTTCCTGGATTTGACGCTGACTGCCTCGCCAGCAGCGAGTGTGGACAAGCGGGTCGAGGCTGCCGGCTGCCGCTGAGTCGCCTTGGTGTCCGGCGGCGGCTCATCCGGAGGATCGATGGCCACACGGCCTTCCTTCACAATGACGTCGACCTGCTGCTGGTCTCTCAGCCGCACGGAAAACTCGGTGCCGACGGCGCGCACGACGGTGTCCGCCGCGGTGACGTCGAACGGGCGGTGGGCGTCATGCGCGACTGTGAACAGGGCCTCGCCGTGCGCAAGGACGATCTCGCGGCGGGTCGAAGTCAGTTTTACGCGGATCTCACTGTTGGTATTGAGAAGGGCGGTGCTGCCGTCCTGCAGCGAGATGCGCTGGAAGCCACCCTGCTCGGTCCTGTACGTCTGCCACCCCGAGCGGGAGTAGGTCATCCACCCGAGCGCGCCCAAGGTCACCCCTATTATGGAGGCGGCAACGGCTACCCAGGGGAGCCAGGGCTTGCGGCGGGGGGTGACGACGATCGCGCCAGGCTCGCCGAACTTGTCGATGATGTTCTCGTCGACCGCGCCATCCAGCGGACGCAGCTTGCGCAGGACGTCGGCGTGGCGCCAGGTCTTCTCCAGCCGCACGTAGGCGGCGCGGTTCCGGGGATCCACGGCGAGCCATTGCTCAAATGCGGCCTGCAGCTCAGGCGACTGATCAGTCTCCAGACGGATCAGCCACTCAGAGGCCTCGGCTTCGGTATCCGACGCTGGCATAGCTCGATCAGCCAAAATTCCGGTTTGAGGGGGTCAAAATAGGTGACGGCTGGCGGACGAAATTCCGCTATCGCATTGATTATAAAAGTCTTCGCGCCCCAGCACAGGTGCCATTGTGGATTATTTCCCACAACTCGGATACCTGCCAATCGGGGAATCGCGGAAATCTCTACAAACGCTACCTTTGTGAGGTTTGGGGCAGATGCTAGCCAGTCACCGCGGGATTATTGACGAACGGCGTCTCAGGGTTGAAGTCATTTGGGGCGCAGCGGGCGATAACTGTGTTGCTGTTTGCGTTTTGGGCGCAATCGTAAGTGGATAGATAGGAGCCCTGAGAATCCGTGTCGGCACGGGCTGCGTCGTTCGCGCGCCACAGTCTTGCCCCTGCGGCAGGAGCGCGGCTCCTGGTAATCGTTCGTACTGCCGGAAAAAATCGCGCTGCGGCAGCCGGTACCTGCGCGCCGGCGCTAACATACAACTCAACATCGGCTCGTTCAGATGTTGTGTCGGAGGTGTTGGAAATGGTCGTGTTGGATGTTTGGATGGGAGCCCGGATGGGCCGGAAGGTATGCCCGCCGGGGCCGGATTCCTGCAAAGCAAACTCGGTGCAGGCCGCGGCGCACCTGCAATGCCCATCCCTGGCGCGCGTCCGGGCGCCATGAACCTGCGGCGAAAGGTGCTGGCGAGCGCCGCAGCAATGCAATTAGCCCTTGGTCCAATAGACGAGTTGCGCGGCTTCGGGATCCCGCCCTGCGGGCGCGCGCCGGGGGCGGCTAATTTGTGTTGGGCACTTGACGGACGAATGCTGTAGGCGCAGCGTTGCCGTGCCAACCGATCAATGGCATTCGTCGAACCTAACCTGACAAGGAGCGTGAAGTGGGCGCAAGCCGCGTTGATGGACCGACGTGGGAGCGATCGGAAAGCTTTCGTCAGGTTCGACATCACGACTGGAGAGGACTCATGAGCACGCTGGAAGTTGAAACGGACATCAAGAAGACAGTGCAGGCCACGGATGCAGTTGCCCCGGAGGCCCTGGCCTCCGACCGCTGGAGGATAATCGACTGCGGACGCGCATCGGAGCGCACCCAGGGCGTTCCACTCCTGCTGTTGTTTGAGCTGGGCACTCCGCCTACCAACAAACTGTTCCTGTTCTAGAAGCGCACGGGCGCCGTTCGATAAAAAAAGCCGCCTGCCTCGCCCCTCACCAAGGGCGGGGCGGGAGCTGTAATGGGGAGGAAGGGTCCGATGGCGCGTTACGCGCTGGCTGATCACGTCTTCGTTTGCGTGAATGGTGAACACCTGGTGCTCCTGGACGTCAAAGAGGACCGTTATTGGGCGTTGGAAGCGTCCGCGACATCGGGTCTCGGCGCGTTGGTTGGCGGCTGGCCGGTCAATGGTGCTGATGCAACCAACGCCGCAACGCCGACTCCCGAAACGCAGACGGCGATCGACGTGCTGCGTGGTCGCGGCCTGCTGACTGACAGCGTGCCGCCGGGCAAGGATGCAACACCCGTTATCGCGACTCCCCCGGCCCGGGAGCTGATGACCGATTCGGACCTGGCAGCGGACGGCAAGGCGGGGAGCTGGTGGAGCTTCGTCGCGGCATCCGCGCAGGCAAAAGTCGCCCTGCGCACCTGGGCCTTCGAGCGGGTCATTCGCCGGGTCAGGCAGCGCAAGGCGGCGCTGGGGCCGAGGGCGGCGCCACTCGATGTGGAGCGCGCCCGAATGCTGGTGGCCACCTTCATGCACCACCGGGTGTTCCTGTTCTCGTCGAAGAATGAGTGCCTGTACGATTCACTGGCACTCATTGAATATCTCGCCCGTTACGGCATCCATGCCGACTGGGTGTTCGGCGTTCAGACACGGCCCTTTGCGGCGCATTGCTGGGTCCAACACGGCGACATCGTTTTCAACGACACCGTCGAGCACGTCAGCGGTTACACGCCGATCATGGTGGTCTGACCTCAAGGAAGAGCTGATGTACCGGTATTTCGTTCTGAACTGGAATCCAACAGATCCGCGGGCCGTGGCCGCTGCACGGTCGTTGTCGGAGCGCCTGCTTGCGCGCCAATCAGGCTGGGTGCGTGCGTTCGAGGCAGTCGGTCTGGCCGCGTTTCACGCCGGCCTCGGGCTGGGTGCCAGCGAGACGCGGGTCCTCGATCAGGACGCCGGTGCGGTGTTCGGACGGATTTTCAACCGCGACCCGCCGGATCCCGCCGCGGCGCTGCGAGTCAACTTCGACGGCGACGAGAGTCTGAAGATCATTCAGACCGGCGGCCGGCGGCTCTTCGAACGCTATTGGGGCCGTTATGTGGCCGTGGTGCAGGATGCGGCTACCGGCGAGACCTGGGTGTTGCGCGATCCGTCCGGCCACATGCCGTGTTTTATTGCGGCGCATCACGGTGTGAATCTCGTGTTCTCGGACCTGGAGGATTGCATCGCGCTGGGGGCGCTGCAGTTCACGGTGAGTTGGGATTACCTTCGCGCCTTCATTGCGTACTCGGGCTACCAGGCCCGGCAGACGGCCCTCGAAGAAGTGTCCGAGGTGCAACTCGGCGAACGGGTGCGCTTCTCGGGCAATACGCTTCACCGCTCGTTGGAGTGGGATCCTCTTGCCATTGCGCAGACGGATCCGATCCAGGACCCCGACGTTGCCGTGAGGGAGCTGCGCCGGGTTACGCGCGAGTGCATTCACGCCTGGGCGGCCTGCTACCCCAACATTGTGCACAGCCTGTCCGGCGGGTTGGATTCGTCCATTGTGTTGAGCTGCCTGAAGAGCGCGCCTTCCCAGCCCAATGTGACGTGCCTGCATTATTTTGGCACCGGTCCCGACGAGGATGAGCGCAAGTACGCGCGGCTGATGGCAAGTCATGCCGGTGCCGAGTTGCTCGAACATCGGCTGACGGTTGCGGAAGCGAAGCTCGATCAGATTCTGAACCTGCGCCGTTCGCCGCGGCCCTGGTTCTACATGTACGAGGTCGAGCACAGCCGGTTTGAAGGCGAGCTGGCGGCCGAGCGCAATGTCAAAGGGATGTTCTCCGGTTCCGGCGGCGATGGGGTCTTCTTCCAGACCCACGCGGAGCTGGCTGTTACGGACTATCTGTTCGACCACGGGCTGGGAAGCGATCTGTTGCGGGTGGCAGTCGATGCGGCCCGCGTCTCGCGCAAGTCGATCTGGCCGCTGCTCGTCAACGCGGTGCGTGCCCGCGTCACGCCGACACAGTTGCATCCGCTGAAAATGGCGGGACGGCCGAATCGCACCATCGTGAGCCAGGATGTGGTGAATGCCGGCAAGCGCAACCCCGGGATGGTCCATCCCTGGTTTGCAAACCGTCCGACCCGTGGGGTTCCGCCCGGTGTGTTGTGGCATTCGATGACCGTTGGAGCCGCGCCTGCTTTCTATCCTTCGTTCGAAGCAGGGCCCTATCCCGAACGCACGATGCCGTTGCTGTCACAGCCGCTCGTGGAGCTGTGCCTGAGAATTCCCACCTATGTGCTGATCCGCAACGGCATGGACCGGGCGACGGCGCGGCGGGCATTCGCGCCGGACCTGCCGCCGGAAATCATCAAGCGTCGCAACAAAGGCCGCATCGACAGCCACATTCGCGATGTGCTGGATGCGAATCTGAATTTTGTGCGCGACATGCTCCTGGACGGCCGGCTCGTGAAGGAAGGTCTGCTCAATCGCCGCAGTCTCGAGTTATATCTGACGCGCGAACGTTCGCCGGCCGACTTTGAATACTCGGAGATCCTTCAGGAACAACTGTGCGTGGAGGCGTGGTTGTCACGCTGGCTCGACAGCCGTGAGCGGGTCGCCGCGGCGCCGACGTACGCCGGGACCGCGCCTCACCAGGTCTTGCGGACCTGAAGGCTGACCAGCCTGCCGAAAGGATCGGCATTCTCCTGGTCGTATCCCAGCTGTGCCACCGCATTGTTGAGGAATGGCGGGCTCTTGTTGAAGACGTTGATGGCATTCAGCTCCAGGCGCGTGTTGGCGAGATAGCCGTCGCTGAAGGGTGCCAGCTCGTAGCGCAGCTGGCTGTCGAAGGTGGTGTAGGAGCTGACCGGCCGGTTGGGCTCGCTCGCGGTATCCGTGTAGTGATTCTGGAAGTTGACCCCCAGCGTGGCGCCCCAGCGGCGTTGTTGCCATGAGGCCGTGCCGCGCATTTTCAGATTGATGGGATTGTTCTGGGTGTCGAGCAGTTGTTGCGGTAACGCGCCCGGCTCATCCTGTTGAGTGAAGTGGAACAGCCAGGTGCCATCCAGGCTCAATTTCAGCACGCCGGGCGCCCACGACCGGGTGTAGCCGGTGTTGAAATCCAACCCGGCCGTGCTGAGGCGCTGCATGTTCTGGATACGCAGATCCACGATGGCCTGCGCGCCGGCCTGCTGGCAGGACTGACCGGTTGCCGACAGGAACCGACCCCGGTTGCAGGCAGCTTCGAGCTGGCTCGAGGTGGGGTTGCGGGTGATGAGGCTCGCAAACGACGGATCATCGAGAAGGTCGAGCCCGAACAGGGGAGTCTGGATCCGGTCGCGAAAATCGATGTTGAACCAGGTGGCACTGAACGTGAGCCCGCTGGCCCACTGCCGCGCGTCCAGGTCGAAGCCGGCGGTCCAGCTCCGGGCGTGCTCGACCGTCAGGGCCGCATTCTTGCCGGACTCGATCAATACACTGGAAAAGCCGGCAGCGACTGCTTTATCCGCAAGAGCCGTGCCAATGACCACATTCTGACTCGTATCGAGATCCGAAAGCGTGGGTGCGCGAATCGAGCGCCCCCAGGTTCCTCGTACCGAGACGGCATCGAACGGCAGCCAGACGAGACCGAATTTCGGTGTGGCAGCCTGCCCGAAGTCACTGTAGTGCTCGTACCGGCCGGCGAGCGAAAATTCCAGCCGGCGATAGCCCGCATGGCCGTTATCCGGCCCGAATACAGGAACCGTCACCTCACCGAATGCGGAAGCGACATTTCTGCTCAGTGCAGCCCGGCTCGCCGGGCTGACGGGCGACTCGGGTGAAATGGTGTCGAACACCTGGTTGCGATTGTCGACTCCGAGCGCGAGCTTGATGGCACCGCCCGGCAAATGGCCGATGGGGCCGTCGGCGGTGACGTCGGCGGTGCGCAAGCGCGAGTCGGTGTAGAAACGACTGCCCGCCGCCAGGGTTCGGAGCGTGGCGGCATTGGTGTTGGAGCCGTCGCCAAACGGATTGAAGGCAGTGGCCGGATCGGCATCCGCCAGTGCGGCGGCCAGCGCGGCCTGGTTCAGCTTGCCGCCCGTAAATTGATTTTCCTTCTCCTGGGTGTAGTTACCGTACACGCTCAGCTTCCACGCAACGCCGACATCGATGTTGAGTCCCAGTGTCAGGTTCAGATCGTTCACCAGTACGTCGGTAAACATCGGGCCGATGTCATCGAGAAAGTTGTAGGCGACCGTGACGGGATCGGTGCCGCCGGCGGGATTTACGTAGAAGGGATTGGAGCCGGGTACCGCTATCTGCGTCTCGAAGCCGCCCTGTTGCTCCCGGGCATTACGTTGACTCACCATGGCAGTGCCGAACAAGGTGAGGTTATCTGTCAGGGACTGTTTGCCGGACCCGTAGAGACTGACACGCCGCTGGCTCGGCAGCAGGTCCGCATCGGCGTAGACATCCGACAGGTTCTGCGTGCCGGGTGTCAGGGCGGACGCCGTGAGTCCTGTGCCGTCCTGGCCTCGCGGAATGGCGTAACTTTGATTGCCAACGATGATATTGCCCGGGTTCGACAGGAACGTGTCGAAGTTACTTCCGCCCAGCGGCACGAGGTTGCTCGTTGCGTAGCGCCGCGCCGCGGCTGGCAGGGCATCGCGTCTGTAGTATTCGACGGAAAGCATGGCATTGCCTGAGTCCCACCTGGAGCCGAGCGTCTGCGCCAGTTGAGACTCCCGCTGGCTGTTCTGGGTACCCGAGCCGCCGCGTGCCAGCGATTCGGCTCCCGAGAAGTTGTCCCGCATGACAAAATTCACCACGCCGCCGACTGCATCTGCGCCGTACAGTGCGGAGGCGCTGTCAGGCAGGATGTCGATCCGCTCCACCGCTGCCAATGGAATATTCTCAATGTCGGCAAACGCCGCCTCGCTGCCGCTCGGAGCGAGACGCTTGCCATTGATCAGGACGAGAGTAGCTCGCGCGCCGAGGCCGCGGAGGTTGATGCCGGAGCCCAGCCCGGAGTTGGTTTGGGTCTCAGCGCTGAAGTAGTGAGTGTCCTCGGTGGGTCCACCGCCGAAGCTCTGTGGCAGGGTACGCAGGAAGTCCTGCACTGTCGCGGCACCGCTGGTCTCGATGCTGTCACGACCAAATGCGATGAGGTGATCGCCCACGGGTTGCTCGCCGCGAACGTGTGTCCCAGTGATGACAATCTCCTGGGGCGGCACTGATTTCGGATCGACCGACAACGCTCCGGAGCCGCTCTCATCCCGCCTGACACTCTGGGTTTCGACTGCGCGCGTGCGTTCGTTGCGGTCGGCAGGCACTACTGCGACCGCGGAGCCCGGCTGCGAGTCGCGACTCAGTGGAGTGACCGACAGCGTTCGCTCATTGACGTAATCGAACACCAGCCCGGTGTCCTCCAGCATTTTCTGCAGCGCCGCAATAGCTGCGTATTCGCCGCTCACGGCCCGGGTCTTGCGGCCCTTGACGAGGTTGTAGTCGAACAGCAGTTGCAGGCTGGACTGGCGGCTGAATTCGTTCAGGGTGCGGGTGGCATCACCGGCCTCGATGTGAAACGTCTGTAGTTTCGGAGCAGCCGGTACCGGTGGGCAAACCAACAGCACGAACACCAGGAAGCCGAGCAGCATCCGCAGCTCCCGGGTTGCCGGGAGCCGTGCGAGTGCCAAACAAAATTTCCGGCTCGATCCGTGAGGTTGAGGGGGGGAACATGAGTCCATTCTGGGCGGGCCGCTTCTAGTTATACCTTCCCTGGTTTGTCGAGCGAGCGCTTACGGCGGTTGCGCACCCGCGGAGAGGCGTATGTCGCCATTGTTGGATCCGACCTGCACCTGAAAGCCGTACATGTGTTGCACTGCGGCCGTGAAGCTGTCCGGATCCGTGGTCCGGAAGTTGCCGCCCACCTTGACGTTCACAATCGACCGGTCCGTGATTGTAATCTGCCGTTGGTTGTACCTGTTGAATTCCTGGACCGCATCGTCGAGCGTCTCGCCTTCGAAAGCGAGATACCCGCCGGTCCAGCTCAGCTTGCGTGTTACGTCATTGGTACGCACGGGAGTGACGACGACCGAGTTGGGACGCACACTCGCGGCTTCGCCGGCGGAGACCTTGGGGGCTGTGGCGAGCAGCTTCGGGTTCTCGAAGTTGGCTTCGGTGCCTGGCGCGCCCACCGCCACCCGGCCCTCTGCCACGAGGACGTCAACGTGCTCGGAGTCGCGGATGCGAACCGAGAATTCGGTGCCGACCGCGCGCACGACGGTGCCGCCGGCCGTGACATAAAACGGCCTGGTGGAATCGTGCGCCACATGAAACAAGGCTTCTCCGCGCGCCAGCATGATGTCGCGACGCGAGCCGGAGATGCGGACATTCAGCTCGGAGTTGGTATTCAGATCGACGGTGCTGCCGTCGGCCAGCTCCATCTTCTGCCGGCCGCCGACACCGGTCTCGTAGCTCTTCCAGCCCAGATGATAGGAGCCGAACCACGCCACCACACCGGCGGCGGCGATCGCGGCCGCAATGGCAAACACCCGGCGCCGCTCGGGCATCACCAGCTCTTCGGTACGGCGGCGCTGCGTGCCCTGGACCGGTAACAGGCCGCGGGCCGCAATGGTGCTGGGATTGATCTTCGTAGTGGCCAACAGGTCGGCGTCGATCGTCCCGTCCACCGGGCGCATGTTCTTCAGCAGATCGACGTGATTCCAGGCCACCCGCAGGCGAATGAATGCCGCCCGGTGCCGCGGATCCTGGTCCATCCAATCCTGGAAGGCGTCCCAGATCTGCGGTGTGGTCTGTCCCTCGAGTCGGACCAGCCATTGGGCTGCGGCGTCGGAAATATCACTCGCTCTGGACATTCGTTCTCTTGCGTTTGCGGAATCGGTCGAACAGCATCGAGCGGCGCTCCGAGACCGGCTGATCGAACAGGGCCTGGGCGCAGCGGCGCGCGGCCTTGGTCAGATGCTGCTCCACGGTATTCTCCGAGATGCTGAGCCGCAATGCGATCTCTTTCTGCGAATAGCCGTAGACCTTGCGGAGCGTGAACACCTGGCGACAGCGATCCGGCAGGCCCTGGATGGCCTTGACCAACATCGCGAGCTCCTGGTGACTGTTCACGATCTCTTCAATCTGCTCGCCTTCATCGAGGACCTCGAGTGCTTCCAGGTCGGCAACGAGCTCGATCGGCACCACCTGCCGATGTCGCAGCCAGTCAAAAGCAACATTGCGCGCCACTGTCAGTGCGAATGCGCGCACCGACCGCACTTCCGGGTCGTCGCTGGCGCCCGCGGTGAGCAGGCGTGCGTAGACTTCCTGTAACAGCTCGTCTACGTCGGAGTTGTTTCGCGTGTAGCGATACAAACATGCGCGCAGCACGCCTTCAAACTCGAGCGCCTGCAGCAGATATCGTTCGTCATTTCTGGACAAGACGCAGGACCTCGCCTTCATTCCCGTTGCCTTCCATGAGGGCCGCCCGATTGACTCTCTACCCCCGATCGGGCGACTGGTCCCTGTGTACTGCGATATTACGCCTGTCCCACTTGCGTTGCGCAACGGAAATATGCGCTGCGCTGCACGCGGCGGCGCGGCCGGAAACACCTAACGGAAATTCCGTGCGGCTGCGTCTTCATATGTCAGACGGAAAAGAAACACCCGATAGCCGCGGTCGGCTCCTTGTCAGGATCGGTAAGGTGACCGTGGTGAGACGCCCGCTGCAGTCGATGGTCTGCAGCGGGCGTTTGACTATATCTCATGAGCGGCATTCGCCGCGCTCATGAGCGGCATTCACCGCGCCCACGAGCCGCCGCCGCATACGACACCCGGTTTCTGTGATCAGAAATTTCAGTGTCATGAAAATCCCAACACCGCACACCTCGTGATGCGATGATTTGATTGACGGTTTGAGTGCTGCCGGGGCAATCAAACATGCGGTTACGTTGAGTCGGTCGCGGGCGGGCACTGTCCCTTCTGCCGGTGTCCGAGGTGGATTTTAATGGCTCGAGCGCCGCAGTACGAGGTCTCGGTTGCTGCGTTTTTGGCGCATTGTGGCGTCCAGTCACGGGGGGCGCCGGCCTGGGTCCCGAACCGGCCCGGATTTACGTAATAATCCCGCCGGTGAACCAATCCGGCCCGCCTGGGCCGCCAATCGGGAGAAGTCTGTTGCAGATGGCAAGGCGACCGAAGGTCGTGATCGTCGGTTGCGGTTTCGGCGGCCTGTTCGCAGCCCGGGCGCTCAGGCACGCGCCGGTGGACGTGCTGCTCATCGATCGCAGCAACTACCATCTTTTCCAGCCGCTGCTTTACCAGGTTGCCTCCGCGGCCCTGGCTCCGGCCGATATCGCCCAGCCGATTCGCTTCATTCTGCGCAGCCAGCCCAACGCTCTGGTCATGATGGCCGAGGTCACGCGGATCGACAGTGCCGCCCGCTGCGTATACGCCGGCGAGCACGCGGTGGCCTATGACTACCTGATTCTCGCGCCCGGGGCGGTGGACAACTACTTCGGCCATCCCGAGTGGCACAATTACGCGCCGGGAATGAAGGCGGTCGAGGATGCCACCCTCATTCGGTCCCGCATGCTGGCGTCGTTCGAAATCGCAGAATTCGAAACGGATCCCCGGCAGCAGGCCGCCCACCTGGCTTTTATTATCATTGGCGGCGGCCCGACCGGCGTCGAGCTGGCCGGCGCGATCAAAGAGCTCGCCGTCGATGTGATCCCGAGGGATTTCCGGGTTGCCGATACACGCAAGGCGCGTGTGATCCTCATCGAAGCAGGTCCGCGTCTGCTTCCAGCGTTACATCCGGAGTCCTCCGCACAGGCCCTCAAACAGCTCCACGATCTGCACGTAGAAGTGCTGGTCGGAAAGCCCGTAACGGCGGTCTATGAGGACGGCGTGGAAGCGGGCGGTGAGCGTTTGTACAGCTACAACGTCATTTGGGCCGCGGGCGTCAAAGCATCACCCATCCTGGCCACGCTGGGCACGGAAATGGGCCCCGGCGGTCGGGTGAAAGTGCTGCCGGACTGCTCGGTACCGGGTCAGCCGAATGTGTTTGTCATCGGGGACGCCGCATTTCTCATCGACTGGAAAACGAACCAGCAGGTGCCGGGTGTTTCGCAGGGCGCGCTGCAGATGGGCCGGTACGTGGCACGGGTCATTCAGCAGGACATTTCGAGCAACGACCCGGCCCAGCGGGGCAAGCTGCGCGCGGAAGGGTTCCACTACAAGGACCTCGGCTCCATGGCCACCATCGGCAAGTCCCGGGCGGTGGTCGAGATGGGCCGGCTGCGTTTCGGCGGGTTTCTGGCCTGGTGCGCCTGGCTCGCGCTCCATATCACAGTGCTCATCGGTTTTCGCAACCGGGCGTCCGTACTGCTGTCCTGGATCTACAGCTATTTCTTCTACGGGCGCGGATCGCGGCTGATCACGAACTTCAGCTCCGAGCAGATGGCTGAGCTGAGCTCGGATACCATGAAGGGAGCCAGTGGGACGCCAGCAGCCGCCAAGGCCACAGACAAAGACGAAGAATAACGCGAGGTGGCCCGGGTGGCTTGGTTGCCGCGGCCGGCGTCCCCACATACGGCCCCAGATGTCGAATCCGTCACCCCAACGAGAAATCAACGCGCGTACCGGACGAACAGGATCGAGACTCGCTACCCCTGCGACGGTTGCGGCGCCCGGCGGACCAGCCCCGGGTGACGGCTTCACGCTCAGGGGCTTTTTCAGTGTCTTCCGTTACAGCTCCCGAGCTATCGGCCTCGTCTGGAGCACCAATTCCGTTCTGACGGTTGCCCTCGGGCTTCTGACCATTGTTGCCGGTGTTCTGCCGGCCGGTATCGCCTACGTGGGCTCGCTGATCGTTGACGCAGTCGTGGCCGCGACGCGTGCGGGTGGCACCGATCCCGCTCCTGTCATCGAGCTCGTGATCCTCGAAGGCGTGTTGATTGCGGCGGTGGCCGCGGCTCAACGGGGCATCTCGTTGTGTCAGTCGCTGTTGCGCGCGCAACTGGGCCAGCGCGTCAATGTCATGATCCTGGAGAAGGCGCTCACCCTCGATCTGCAACACTTCGAGGATTCGGAGTTCTACGACAAGCTGACACGGGCCCGGCGTGAAGCGTCGAGCCGCCCGCTCAGCCTCATCATGCGCACGTTCGGCCTGGTGCAGAACGGGATTTCCCTGGTGAGCTATGCGGTCCTGCTGAGCCGCTTTTCCCACTGGGCCGTGGCGGTGCTGTTGTTGGCCGGCCTGCCGGCGTTCATTGCCGAGGCGAAATTCTCCGGCGATGCGTTCCGGTTGTTCCGCTGGCGTTCGCCCGAAACCCGGATGCAGATCTATCTCGAGACGGTCATCGGCCGCGAGGACTACGCAAAAGAGGTCAAGCTGTACGGCCTGGGACCGCGCCTGTTGAATCGCTACCGCGACATCTTTCGCCGCCTGTACAAGGAAGATCGGGCACTCACCATTCGCCGCGATGCCTGGGGCTTCGGGCTCGGCCTGATTGCCACAGTGGCGCTGTACGCAGCGTACGCGTGGATTGCAATCAGCGCCGTCCGCAGCCTCATCACACTCGGACAGATGACCATGTACCTGGCGCTGTTCCGCCAGGGTCAATCCGCCGTTTCCGCGATGTTGTCCGGCGTGGGCGGTATGTACGAAGACAACCTGTACCTGTCGACTCTGTATGAGTATCTCGAGACGGAGGTTCCTGCAGCGACCGGCTCGATCCAACACGGTCCGCAGCCGGAGGATGGCATCCGGTTCGAGGACGTCAGCTTCCAGTATCCGGGCGCTGAGCAAGCCGCCCTCGAGCACATCAGCCTGCATCTGAAGCCCGGGGAGAGCCTGGCGCTGGTGGGCGAGAACGGCTCGGGCAAGACGACGCTCATCAAGCTGTTGACCCGGCTCTACTCACCCACGTCGGGCCGGGTTCTGCTCGATGGCCAGGACCTGGCCGAGTGGGACGAGACCGCCTTGCGCCAGCGCGTGGGTGTCATCTTCCAGGACTTTGCGCGCTACCAGATGCTGGTCGGCGAAAACGTGGGCGCGGGCGACGAGCAGTTCTTCGAGGACGAGCCGCGCTGGCGCGAGGCTGCGCAGAAGGGGCGGGCCAGTGATTTCATCGAGACGCTGCCCGCGGGTTATCAGACTCAGTTGGGCAAGTGGTTCAAGGACGGACGCGAGCTGTCAGGCGGACAGTGGCAGAAGATCGCGCTGTCGCGCGCTTTCATGCGGACCCGGGCCGATGTGCTCGTTCTGGATGAGCCCACGGCGGCAATGGATGCGCAGGCGGAAGCGGAAGTGTTCGAGCATTTCCGCCAGCTCGCCCGGGACCGCATCACCATTCTCATCTCGCATCGGTTTTCAACCGTGCGCATGGCCGACCGGATTGCGGTCCTCGATCGGGGCCGGATGGTGGAGTACGGCAGTCACGAAGAGTTGATGAAGCAGGATGGCCGCTATGCGCACCTGTTCACCTTGCAGGCGCGCGGCTACCGATAATCAAACACTGACACCGGGCGTGGCGAGATGCGTGGGTGTTGACAAGCGCAGGTCATCCTACAAAGATGAGCGCCGCCCGCAAACTACAGCGCAAGGAGTGCGTTCTCATGGCATCAGATGAAAAGGATGACACCACCCCGTATGTTGTTCTGATGAATATTGAAGAACAATATTCGCTCATGCCGAAGAGCATTGCCGTCCCCAACGGCTGGAAGGTGGTCAAGGAAGGAACGCGCGCCGAGTGCGGTGCCTACGTGAACGAAGTATGGACCGACATGCGGCCGCTCAGCCTGCGCAAGCACATGGCGGAGTTTGAGGAACGCAAGCGGCAACAGGCGGCGCAGGCCGCCCAATCGGAGCAGCAGCAGGCGCAGGCCGAGCCGCAACAGCAGCCCGGGGCCACCTGAAAGACCAATGGCACGGGGCGCGGTTAACCCGTACCCCGTGTTGGTGCGCGCGGCAATCGCGATGGACCGCCGCGCGCATCCGGCTTCACGTTCAGCTCTGATGGTACGCCTCGATGCGGTACCCATCGGGGTCAACAATAAACGCCGCGTAGTAGCCGTCTCCGTAGTCGGCGCGCAGTCCAGGTGCTCCGTTGTCGCGGCCACCTTCAGTCATTGCCGCGGCGTGAAATGCGTCGACGCTCTTGCGTGACGGCGCGTCGAAGCAGAAATGCAGTCCCGACTGGTCATCCGGGGGCACCGGCCGCTTGGCGACATACATCCAGAACACCGCCGCTTTATCCCCGTATCCCAGGGCACCGGCGGATTCACTCAAACATCGGTAGCCCAGCGGCTTCAGTGCAGCGTCGTAAAACCGGCGCGCGGCTGTGATGTCTTTGACGCCGATGGATATGTGATTGATCATCGTGCACTCCTCGAGCTGAAATTCGCACCTCGCCACGTTATGGCAGGGGCTACCCCCGGGACTTGGGAAAAATTGCTAATCTCATTGCATGGCCCTGTCATTACAGCTTCTGGCATCGGGAACCGGCTGGCACGTCAGCGATGTCGTATGCACCGCGGGGCCACGGGATCGACCGTTCGAAGAGCGGCACGAGCAGATGTGCATCGCCCTGGTGACCCGGGGCACCTTCAACTACCGTTCGACCCAGGGCGCAGCGGTGCTCGCGCCGGGGTCGCTGATGCTCGGTAATTCAGGCGCCTGTTTCGAGTGTGGGCACGAGCACAGCGTGGGCGACCGCTGCCTGTCGTTTCATTTCTCGCCTGAGCTTTTTGAAACGGTTGCGGCGGCAGTACCCGGGCAGCGGCGCTGTGCTTTCAAGGCGCCGCGATTGCCCGTGCTGCCCGATCTGCTGCCCATCATCGCGTTCGCGGAGTCTTTGCGCGACAGCCCCGCCATGGGTGATGAATTTCACGAGTTGACTTTGCGTCTGGCGGGCGCTGTCTGCCGGGCGCTCAGCGATGATCCCCATTCGGTGCGAGCACCCAATGATCGCGACCGGAAGCGGGTGGTTGCAGCGTTGCGGCGGATAGAAGCCGATCCGGCGCAACGATTGTCATTGAACGAGCTGGCCGCGGCGGCGGCGATGAGCCCGTTTCACTTTCTGCGTGTGTTTGAGCAGGTAGTGGGGGTTACACCGGTGCAGTACATTTTGCGCACCCGCTTGCGGCGGGCTGCCGTTGAGTTGCAAAATTCGCGAGCGAGTGTCGCTACGATCGCCGGGGAATGCGGCTTCAGTGACCTGTCTACATTCAATCGTCAGTTCAAACGGCTGATGGGCGCGACCCCGGGGTGTTTCGGGCGCGCACGTGTCACTGCCAGTGATAGTCGATCGACACCGCGATGACGCGGCCGGTGCGCTGCTCCACCACCGGGCTGTGAGCCGCGCTGCCGCGGATCTGGTTGATGGCGGCATCGACATTCAACAGCAGATGCGGGGTCACAAACTTGGTGGCGCTGAATCCAACACCGGCGGCGACGGTCCCCGAGTGGGGAATGTCGTAGACCGGGTGGCCTGAGGCCAGGGACTGCGCGGGCGTCACACCGTAGATTGTTTGCAGATAGTGCGTCGTTGCCATCGTGATCGAGGGGCCGGCAAACATGACGAAGGTTTTCGAGCTGCCGGGCAGCGGTATATAGACCCCGGCATCACCGACCGTTCCCTGCGAGCCGCCCATGAACTGGCGCGCACTGACCCGCATGATCATCGGGAATTTCCGGGAAACTACCCAGGAAGCGTAGATTTTACCCACCGGTGCTGCGGAGATGTCGCCCATGCCCCTCAGGTTGGTGAGGTCGTCCTTTTCCTTCCGCCCGAAGTCGTACGTCACGCCGACGCCGACCTGGTAGTGGTCGCCGCGAAAGACGTTATAGCCGATGCCTTCGCCCGTTGAAATGAACGCAATGTCCTTGTAGTGGATGTTGACTACAGGACCGCCTTGAATGCGGCTGGCGTGCGAGCCGTCGTAGACCGGCTGAACTTCCGCAGCCAATCCGAGGACGGTGCGCCACGTCGGCAGGTCCGGCTGAAACAGGCGGGCGAGTATGACTCCGCCGCTGTATTGCCACTCCTGCAGCGGCGACGGAGTCTGGGCCAATACGGCCTGCGAGTTGCACGCAATGAGAACGAGCGCCAGGAAGGCGAGCTGTCGCGCGACGGATCTGATTCTCACCGTTGTAGGTCACTCATCGAGGCATTCACTCCAATCCGCTTACGCTCGCGCACAGATGTCGCACCAAGACCTACTATATCCGCTGTCTGATGAACAAGCTGACATTCGAACGTCGCACAAAGCCAACAAATCACAGTTTGTGACAATTTGCGCAGCGTTAATACAAACGCTCAGCCAAGGAAATAGTTCTGGGGAAATAGTTCTACGAAAGCAGGCGACGTGCGCAGCCCCCGAATGGGGGGGCGCGAGCGAGCGGCCAACGGAGGCTTGGCTATTGCCTGGGCGCGGCGACGTGCTGGGCCTTTTCAGCGCGTTGGTCCCGCTTCAACTGCAGGTAGTCGATGGGCCGGATTTCACTGATCTGGCAGCGCCAGTGTCTGACCAGCACCGCGTCAAACCGTGCGCTGATGGTGTTCGCTGTCTGGGTGATGCCGATGCGCTGTGCGAACTGCAGATCCTCGCAAGGGGGCAGCACCGTGATCAGGTAGGCATCGTTGATGTTTGTCCACAGCACGACCTGATACCGCGACACCGACTGCCAGTTGTCGTAGTGGCCCAGGTAGGTGATGTGGTCGACGGGATCCCTGGCATACCGCAGGTAGCGTTCCAGTTGCGCCTGGTCCCGTTCACGCCGGGGAATTCCAGAGCAGCCGGCCGCGAGGACCGCGGCCACCAGCAACAGCACAGGCTTCCAACCAGTCATGATGGCACCTGGGTCAACAATCCAACAGGGAAGTTCCGCAACGCGTCCGCCAGCCGCACGGTAATCCGGCTGCCGGCCTGCTCAGTCGCTACGGTCTGACCGTCGAGCAGATTCTTCAAGGGAACCGGCTCGGCAAATTCTTTCGGAAGCTCAATCACCGTGTCGCCCCACACACTGTCGCCCAGCGGCGCATCCTCTCGCTCCGGCCCCAGCAGTCGCAAATACAGCCGCGGCGCAACCGTCACCGCTATCTTACCCTCATGGCGGCGAGCGAAAGCACAGACGTTAGCAGCATACTCGCCGCTCACCCGCAACGGCAGGTACTCGCCGTCGCGAAACAGCGGCGCGTGATCACGACGGAATTGCAGCACTTTCCAAGTCAGGAACAGCTTGCACCGCCCATCGCGCATGTTGCCCGTCAACGAACCGATCAGGCCGCGGTCGACACAGCTATCCATGTCGACACTCTCCAGCTCGGCCAGCATCTTGCGCCGCTGTGGATAGTCCACCGGCCGCCGGTTGTCCGGGTCCACCAAAGAGAAGTCCCAGATCTCATTCCCCTGGTAGATGTCGGGCACGCCCGGGGCAGTCAGTTTGCAAAGCGTCTGGGACATTGCGTTCAACAGTCCGTAGCGGCTGATGCGTCGCTGGAAAGCGGTGAATTCCGTGAGGAACGTATTCGAATCCCGTTGTTCCAGCAGCGCCCGTATGAACTGGAGTAACGCCTCTTCGTAATCCGCGTTGACGTTCGCCCAGCTCGTGCGGGACTTGGCTTCCCGCGCTGCCTTGATCATGTAGCCTTCGATGCGTTCCCGATAAGTGGCCAGGGCCGCCGCATCGAGCTCGTCGAGCGGCCAACTGCCCAGCAGAGTCTGGTAAAGCAGATACTCGTCATTGAGTGAAGGCGCCGGTTGGCCCTCCACTTCGCGCTTGCGCAGGCGGTTGATCCGGGACCAACGCTCCAGGGCCTTTCGCCAGGCCTGCGTCATCTCGGACAGTACGTTGATCCGGGCGCGAACGTCTTCGGAGCGCTTGGTGTCGTGAGTGGATGTTCCGAGCATTTCATGCGGCCAGAACCGGGAGCGATGTTGCGAATCGGCGTGGAATGCTCTGATCGTGGAGCCGTAGGCGTCGGGCTCGCCACCGACCTCGTTCAACGAAGTCAGCCGGTTGAACCGGTACAGGGAAGTGTCCTCGATTCCCTTGGCAGTGATCGGCGCCGTCACCTGCTGGAACTTCAGGGCGAAGTTGCGCAGTTGGCGGCGGAGCGATTCGGTGGCTACCGGCAACTCCATGAGCAGCGCCTGGCGGATAAAGTCGAATGCCGGCGCTTCTCCGGCCGTACGCCGGCGCCGCGCGGCAGCGATCGCCCAGTCGATGTAGCGCTTGTCGGTATCGGAGGCCGTATCGCCGACGTAGGTGCGGTAAACCGGGAAGCAGGCAATCACTTCAGCCAGTGACTGGCGCAGGATGTTGTAAGTCAGGTCGCGCGTATGGCGGTCGGCCTGGGCGATGCGGGTGAGGATGTTGGCAACGACACTCAGCTCCGAGGCGAGCGACCTGCGCAGGATCATGTGTTGCGCGTCGTAGGTGACATTCGACCACTCGAGCGACTGATCGATGAACGCGTGATAGACGCGATCCATGCGAGTCTTCGTGGCCGCATCCACGAGCAGGCGATTCACGACGTTTGCAAAATGGTACCCGGTTTCGCCGTGCACCGGCCACGTGGGTGGAATGTGTTCGAAGGAGGCGGTGATCTTCTCCGCAACCAGGTAGATCGGCAGGGTGCGCTTTTGACCGGCGACCCCGAAATCGGGCGTCCCCGGGCCCGCCTCGGTGCCGCTTGCGCCGCCCCGTAACGCGGCGACGCGGCTCTGCAGCCGACGGAAGTATTGCCCCGGGTCGCGCAAGCCGTCGGGGTGATCGACGCGCAAGCCATCGATCTTGCCTTCACCCATCAGCTCGAACAGCAGGCGGTGCGTGTTCTCAAACACCTTCAGGTTCTCGACCCGCAGGCCGGCGAGGTCGTTCACATCGAAAAAGCGGCGGTAGTTGATGTCGTCGGGTGCGACACGCCACGAGGCCAGCCGGTACGGTTGCACTTCGAGTAATTCGTGGAGTGCATCGAAGGTTTCGCTGTTGCCGGGTGTGCCCGCAAAGCTCTGCACCACGCTCTCGATCGCCTCACAGACGGCAGGCTCGTGGCTGCACAGGGCAACGAGCCGGCGCTGGAGTGTTTCCTTTGCCTCATCGCGCTGCGCAATCTGCTCGTCGCCGGGGTCGTGCCGGTCTGGAAGTGACACGAAGCCGCGGCGCAGGTTCTCCAGTTCGCCACTGTAGGTTTTGGCCAGAATCCGGTCGATGATCAGCGGGTAGGTTTTCGGATCGATGGGCATCCGATGCTCGTGATAGAACACGGCAAACGAGCCGCGCTCGCGCTCGAATCTCAGCACGAGCTCGCCTTTCTCCAGGATATCTCCATACGGGCCGCCGAGTACCGGCACGAGCACCTTGCCCTTCAGAGCGGGATTGGCGGGGTTCCATTCAATGTCGAAATAGTCGGCGTACTTCGAGGCTTCGCCATTCTCGAGCACGTCCATCCACCACGCATTGTCCGAACCCATGATGCCCACATGGTTGGGCACGATGTCGAGGATGTGCCCCATGTTGTGACTGCGCAATGCGGCGACGAAATTCTCGAAATCCGCGCGTGTGCCGATCTCAGGGTTGAGTTGGTTGTGATCGACGACGTCGTAGCCGTGTACGCTGCCGGCGCGTGCCTTGAAGTAGGGCGAGCAGTAGACGTGACTGATGCCCAGCGACGCCAGATAGGGAACGATTCCGGTAACGTCCCTGAATGTGAATGATTTGTTGAGTTGAACACGGTACGTGGCACGGGGAATTTCCGCGCCGGGCCTGAGGTCAGCCGCCAAGGGTGCCCCGCTCCAACAGCCAGGTCACACTCCAGGGAGCGAGCTCGTTTTTGGTGACTGTTTGCCGAATGTTGGGATGAGTTGCATAGATCAGCCGGCCGGCCGTGCGCCCCACCAGGCGCGCCGGCTCGTCGGCCAGGTTTGCGATGAGATGCACCACCGAGCCTTCCGCCAGCGCCCAATCGACTGCAAAGGCCGCGCCGGCTTCCAGCTTGCTGCAGGCGCCGAAGCGAATGTCCGGAATGAGCGGCATGATCTCCCGCTGCCGGATCATCAACAGGCGCCGATACAGATCGAGCCAATCCTCGTGACCCGGGGCCGTCGTCCGGCTCCAGTTGAGGCAGGCGGATTTCATGGTGGCAGCGATCGTAGGGTCCGGGATGCTGTCGGAGTTGGCTGGATCGCGGAAGCGCTCGAAGTGTTGGAATTCCTTCAGGCGGCCTTCGCGTACCTTGGTGGCCAACTCCTGCTCGAAGTCGCAGAAGTAGGGAAATGGCTCGGGCGCATTCCATTCCTCGCCCATGAACAGCATGGGCGGCGAGGGGGCGAGCAGCATCACGGCGGTCGCCGCTCGCAACGCCGCTGCGTTCTGCACGATGTGACCGAGTCGCTCGCCCAGCGCCCGGTTGCCGATCTGATCGTGGTTCTGCATGAAGATGACAAAGGCGGTGGGCGGAAGGTGAGCGCTGGGTTCGCCGCGCACCTTCTTTTCATACGCGGAGTGCTCGCCCTGGTAAACGAACCCTTCCGCGAGGCTGCGGCACAGCTTCGCATGGGGATTTTCGGCGTAGTCCGCGTAATAGCCGTCTTTTTCGCCGGTCAGAATCGTGTGCAGGCAGTGATGAACGTCATCATCCCACTGTGCATCGTACTTGTTGCTTCGCCCCGGCGAGCCGAGGAAGCGCGCCTGGTTTGCACCGTTCTCCAACACGAGATAGATGTTGCGATCACCGCCGGCATAAATTCGTGCGCTTTGCGCAATCTCCGTCATGATGTGTTTGCGACTGTCGTCGATGATGGCGTGGACGGCATCGAAGCGCAGGCCGTCGAGGTGAAATTCCTCCAGCCAATACAGAGTGTTGTTGATGTAGAAGTCGCGCACCGGCCGGCCGTTTGCGCCGTCAAAGTTGATAGCGGCACCCCAGGGCGTGTGATGGCGCTCGGTGAAAAACTGGGGCGCATACATCCCGAGGTAGTTACCCTCGGGGCCGAAATGGTTGTACACAACGTCGAGCATGATCGCGATGCCGCGCGCATGCGCCGCGTTGACGAGCGCCTTCAGGTCATTCGGTGTGCCATAGGCGGATTCCGGTGCGAACAGCAGCACACCGTCATAGCCCCAGCCTCGTTTGCCTGGAAAATCGGCAACGGGCATCAGCTCGATGACCGTCACGCCTAACTCAACCAGGTGATCCAGCCGGGCCTGCACTCCGGCAAACGTACCCTCCGGGGTGAATGTACCGACATGCAGCTCGTAGACAACAGCCTCATGCCAGGGCCGGCTGCGCCAGTTATCGTCCGTCCAGTCGAAATCGGTGGGATCGACAACCTGGCTGGGGCCATGGACATCCTGAGGATTGAGGCGTGAAACCGGATCCGGGACTTCGTTTTCACCGTTGATACGGTAGCGGTACAGGGAGCCCACGCGGGCTTTGTCCGTGACGATTTCGTAGAAGCCGTTGTCGTCCCGTGTCATGGGAACGATCTGGGCAACCCCCCGGCCGTCATCCAATGAGAGCTCCACTCTCCGAGCGCCGGGCGCCCACAGCCTGAATCGCACACGGCCATCGTCAGTGAGCTCGGCCCCGAAGGGCATGCTGTGGCGTCGCCTGGTCACCGGTATGGAGTCTCCCGCAGGAGCGCCAAAGACCGGCCCTGAAGTGGATAGAGCGCGCCCGCTTCGTGCCGGCGTTGCTCAAATGGCATCGCTTCCACGGAGGTGTCGAGCACCGTCCACCAGGTCTTGTCGCTCAGGAACTGAGGCAGTACGAAGGGAATCTCTTCGTGGTGGGCATTGAACAGCAGCATGAAGTTGTTGTCGGTCACCGGTCGCCCGCGCTTGTCGCTTCGCTCGATGGCAGCACCTGCAAGATACACGCCCAAACAGCGCGCGAAATGCATATTCCACTCCGTCTCGGTCATTTCAGTTCCTTCCGGCGTGAGCCAGACAATTTCCTTGAGCCCCTCCATATTGATGGCATTGGCACGCAGAAAGCGGCGCCGGCTGAAGACGGCATGGCGGCGCCGGAAATCGATCATGTGGGCCACGAACTCGAAGAAGCGCTGCTGCTCTTCGTCCAGATCCCAGTTCACCCAGGAAAGTTCGTTATCCTGACAATAGGCGTTGTTGTTGCCGTTCTGGGTCCGCCCCAGCTCATCGCCTGCCAACACCATGGGGACGCCCTGAGACAGAAGCAGGGTGGCTATGAGGTTGCGCTTCTGCTGGCGGCGCAGCTTGCTGATGACGGGATCGGCAGCGGGACCCTCCACTCCACAGTTCCACGAGCGGTTGTCATTGCTGCCATCCCGGCTGTCTTCGCCGTTGGCCTCGTTGTGCTTCTCGTTGTAGCTGACGAGATCCCCGAGGGTGAAGCCGTCGTGTGCCGTGATGAAGTTGATGGAGGCGTGGGGCTTGCGGCCGCTCGCTTCGTACAGATCGGAGGATCCCGTGAAGCGGCGGGCGAAATCCCCGATGAGGCCCCCGTCCCCCTTCCAATACGCGCGCATGGTGTCGCGATACTTGTCGTTCCACTCATTCCACCCGGGCGGAAAGTTACCCACCTGGTAACCGCCGCTGCCAATGTCCCAGGGCTCGGCAATCAGCTTGACCTGCGAGAGGACGGGGTCCTGGCCGATGGTGTCGAAAAAGGATCCCAGCCGGTCGACATCGAACAGCTCACGAGCCAGCGCGGACGCCAGGTCGAAGCGGAATCCGTCGACATGCATTTCCAATACCCAGTACCGCAGGCTGTCCATGATCAACTGCAGGACACGCGGATGTTGGAGATTGAGTGTGTTTCCCGTACCCGTGAAATCCATGTAGTAACGCGGGTCGTCCGGCATCAGCCTGTAGTAGGCCGCGTTGTCGAGCCCGCGGAACGACAATGTAGGTCCCATCTGGTTGCCTTCGGCAGTGTGGTTGTAGACCACATCGAGGATTACCTCGATTCCCGCTGAATGCAGGGTCTTCACCATGGTCTTGAATTCGCTCACGCGCCCCGTTGCGGAAAATCGCAACTCCGGTGCGAAAAAACCGATGGTGTTGTAGCCCCAGTAGTTGCGCAGGCCTTTCTCGAGCAGGTGCCGGTCGTCGAAAAAGGCATGTACGGGCATCAGCTCGAGTGTCGTGACCCCGAGTCGCAGCAGATGTTCAATGACAGGGGCCGTGGCAAGTCCTGCGTACGTACCGCGTAGCTGCGGGGGCACTTCGGGATGACGCATGGTCATCCCCCGGACGTGAGCCTCATAGATCACCGTATCGTGCCAGGGCACCCGCGGCGCTCTGTCATCGCCCCAGGTAAATGCCGGATCGATGACGCGGCTCTTGGGGGTGCCGGGCGCGCTGTCGCGCTTGTCGAAAGACAGATCGGCCTTGCTGTTGCCAACCCGGTAGCCGAAATGCGCATCGCTCCACGCCACGTTGCCCTGGAGGTGTTTGGCGTAGGGCTCGATCAGCAGCTTGTTGGGATTGAAGCGGTGACCTTTCTCCGGGGCGTAGGGTCCGTAAACGCGATAGCCGTACAACAGGCCCGGGCGGGCTTCGGGCAGGTAGGAATGCCAGATCTCGTCCGTCCGCTCGCGCAACTCGATGCGTTGCACTTCGTGCCGGCCGCTCGGATCGAAGATACACAGCTCGACCTTGTCGGCGTTGGCCGAGAATACGGAGAAGTTGACACCTTCACCGTCCCAGGTCGCACCCCGGGGATAGGGTTGTCCAGGCCACACGGCCCGGATGGGCCGTGTCTCAGCCATGACCTGCCGATCCATCACTGTGTAAAGGCGATGAGCGCGCGCAGCGGGATGGGGGTCCAATCCGGGCGATTACCCAGCTCATAGCGCGTTTCATACAGGGCCTTTTCAACCTCGAACAATCTCAATAACGGCAGCACGTCATCCAGCGATTGATAGATGCCGGCCGGACGCGCGATGGCGTCATAGGTTGCGACGAACGTGCTTCTGACGTCGTTCTCCCACTTCTCCACCAGCGAGTCCCACCGGCTGCAATCGTCCGCGGACTGAATCGAGCAACGTTGCATCGCCGTGCGCCGGGCATAGGTAAATGAACGCAGCATCCCGGCAACATCACGCAGAGGTGAGTGTTTGACTCGACGCTCGGCCAGGGGCCTGGCGGGCTCGCCCTCGAAATCCACGATAATGAAGTCGTTGCGCTTCAGGAGCACCTGGCCCAGGTGATAGTCGCCGTGGTGGCGCGTCTTCAAGCCCTGCGGCGCGTGCGGTACCGCTTCGGAAATCCGCTTCAACAGAGTGTCACGCCGCGACACAATGAACTCGGCCTCGGGGATGATGGCTTGCGGCAATTGCGCGATACGCTCCTTCAACAGGTCGAGTGTCTTTTCCGCCTCGGCCCGGACATTCTGCAGCCAGACTGAAATGTCCTGCGGTCGGATCGGTTCCGGAGAGAACGCTTCGTCCGAAGTCGGCGTTGCCAGTGCGCGGTGCAACTCGGCGGTTCTCGTTGCAAGCGTCTTGACCAGTTCGAGATAAGCTCCGTGCGCGTCTTCGGCCATCGCTACATCCGTGCGCCGTTCTTCGAGGAAGCGCACGAGATAGTTGACGGTGTAGTCCCAGCCGTCGCCCTGGTTCATGACAAACGCCTGCAGCAGGGCCAGGGTCACGACCCGGCCATCCGGATTGCGATATTCTGCCGCACCGGCTACGGGCACGATGTTAGGAAAACGCACCACTTCCGTGAGATAGCGGCCGATCTCCAGCTCCGGGTTGATGCCGGGCTGCAGGTGGCGATAGAACTTCAGGAAGAACATCTCGCCGACCCGGACCGTCGTGTTGCTGCTCTGGCCGGCTGTCTGGCTGATATTCAAGGGCGTGGACGGATCGCCCCGCAATTGCGGATAGACCTGGGTCGGGGACAGGTGCACGATGCCGCGCTCGGTCCTGATGTCGGTTCCTCCACCGATGCCTTCGACAACCGAGCGGCAGAAGTTCTCATCCGCGGTGGCATCCGCCAGGACTCCAACAGTGGCCTGACGACGGACACGCGCGATCGCCCCCTGCTGCAACTTCTGCCAGCGGCTCTCGTCCGTGTCTTCATAGGCAATGGCGAACGGCAGAAAGTAGAGCGCCCGGGTCGAGTTGCTCTCGACTTCAAACACGCCCGCGAGCCAGCGGCCGTGCTCGGTTTCCCATTCACCGTTGTCGCCCAGGTTGGCACGTTTGATGGGCGTGCCCTTGCCGGCAAACCACCGCTGCGAGGCGATGTATTTCGGAGCGACGACGGTTTCGAGCTGCTCGCGCAGCTTCGTCGACAGTCCGAGGCGCCAGTTGGCCACCCGCTCCGGAAAGAAGCTGGTCCAGCCATCAAACAACACGAGGACGGGCAGGTCTTCGCGCAACATCCGCTCGTCGTGCCATACGGGTGGCTGCGCTTCCTTGCTCAGTCGGAACCAGTAGAAGCTGTATCCCTGCAAGGTCAGCAGGTAGGGCAGGTCGCCCACGGGCGGAAATGGCGTGCGCCCCACCAACTCGATGGGTACGGTGCCCTTGAACTCGGACAGGTCAATCTCAACCGGCTGGGCGGAGCGGGCGAGGTTGCACACGCACAGGATGGCATCGCCATCGTACTCACGCAGATAGACGAGCACTTTGCGATTGCCCGGCCGGATGAATCGCAGGGAGCCGCGGCCGAAGGCCTGCGATTCCTTGCGGACCTGCAACATCCGTTTCATCCAGTTGAGCAGCGATGAACGGTCGCGCATCTGCGCCTCGACGTTCACCGACTCATACCCGTAGATCGGGTCCATGATCGGCGGCAGGAACAACTGCTGCGGATCGGCCCTGGAAAATCCGGCATTGCGGTCCGGGCTCCATTGCATGGGAGTGCGCACGCCGTTGCGATCTCCCAGGAAGAAGTTGTCGCCCATGCCGATTTCATCGCCGTAGTAGATGATCGGCGCGCCCGGCATGGACAGCAGCAGGCTGTTCATGAGCTTGATCCGGTCCGGATCGTTCTCCATGAGGGGCGCGAGCCGCCGCCGGATCCCGAGATTCAAGCGGGCGCGCGGATCCGCAGCGTACATCTTGTACATGTAGTCGC
>Ga0307510_10000800_pt1 | contig 32617 bp, 46 predicted proteins | sample 12_EM_MG_FD_207224 | JGI IMG/M metagenome (GOLD analysis project Ga0307510, IMG submission 207224) | Populus trichocarpa ectomycorrhiza microbial communities from riparian zone in the Pacific Northwest, United States - 12_EM | ecosystem: Host-associated > Plants > Roots > Unclassified | place... | reverse complement strand
GCACGGTCGCACGCAGCAGCCGGGTCTCTTCGGATCTCAGGCCATGTGTCCGAGACTCCGAGAGACAGGGTTCATATCTTCCCCTCTTTCGCAAATTTTCCACTTTCATACCTTCACGGTGCAATATGCATATATTCAAGGGAAGTCGGGAACAAAATCGACACACGAGACACTAGCAAAATGAAATAACGAGGTTTGGCGATTTTTAACCGTGTTTTTATGTGACCACGGACTGGTACTGACCAGTACTGACCACTGGCACCCCACAAAAAAAAGCAAGTTTTCAGTCTGGAAGTCACGGGACGTAACTAGCATATGAAATACCTATGGTATATCCGCCATCATTAAATATTAATGCCAGGTTGCAACCGCAGCTGTCTGGTTCTTTAGCAATGAGCGTGACCTCCTCGTGATCGTGAGGTTGACTAATTTAGTGAGTTTGTGGCTCCTATCACCCCCCTATCTTTGTTTTTCGTCAATGCCATCTCCCCACTGTACCAGATGGGGCCGACTTGGGTGCAACTACTCCATCGGATATTCCAATGAACCCACCCAAGCCGATTTGATTCCCCCTCACTAGAAGAAATTGAAATTCACCCGAAATCTCCTTGTACCCCAATTCCTGAGAGCAAGCGTGCCTCTGCCCTTGAGCCATTTGAGGAGCTCGTGGTAGCACGGCAGAAGGCTGGTCGCTGTATTGGAACACAGATCAAGTGCTTCCGACATCGTTTTATGATGCAAGCGACTGGTTGTGATCGCCAGTTTCGTGAAAAGCTGCTGTGTACTCAATATCGAGCTAGCATGTTCCCCGCCTCGGGTAGATTTGCGTGTAACCTCCAATGCATAGCTCTCTATTCTATGTAACTCAATGTGGACGGTGTTTCCGTGTTTCCTGACTCCGATACCGTGACGACGTACAAAGGCGACCGTTCCGAAACCGATTCAGATGGCACAACAACCAACACCCTAATCAATGACTATTCAATTCATGGGAGGTCATTCGTTGGCATCACTATAGTAGATATTCAAATCTCATACCTCACATCGTGCGCTTGTGTGGCGTCGTGCACGTATTGTAAAAAGTTGATGCCAATGGAAACGGAAAAGAAACGTTTGCATGTGATCTCGGTAAACACCGAGCCGGAGCTGAGTCACGTGGAACCACCCAAATACAAGCCTCTCGGGCCAATCTCAATCTCAGCACCTCGTGGTTCTGATTCTGCCATCGCCAACGTGGAAACGACATGGAAACGTTTTCCTGGTCTGACTCCCTGCGCGCGCTCACAGCTTCATGCCTCGGGTGCCTTCGCACCTCAAAGAGCGAACGAAACGACCTCGATGACCTCCTCGTCGACTCTGGCAGCGCCACCACCGCCGACGCCGAGACGCTCTCTCTACACTCGAATCCGGGCGCCCTCGCACAGCGCCGCAGACGCTCCCGCTTTGGAAAGAGCATACGACTCTTTGGCTGGGACCTCTTTGGTCGGCGTCAGCCCATCCGTCTACCCGACGATGACGAAGAAGAAGAAGAAGAAGCAGAAGGAGAAGGGGAAGAAGGACAGAGAGCGCAGCAGCAGCAACGAGAGGCTGGGAAGAAAAAGAACCGCCGCCCGCCACCACCAGCTATATCCTCCTCGACTCTAGACTCGGACGCTGCACCCCTCGACTCGGCCGCCATCGTATCGCACGCAACGAAGCGCGCCGAGGAGGAGGAAGCACGTGCCGCGCGCCGCGCGCGAAGACGCGAGCGTAGGGAGAAGAAGCAGGCTGCGCTCGCGCTCGCGCTGGAGCACGCCGCTGTGCTCGAGGGCGACGGCGAGTTTGAGGGTTTCCCCGGAAGCGGGGAACGACGTGCCACAACTGCAGCCGCTGCGTCGGATCTGTCCCTTTCCATCGACGAACGTGACAGCACTGATGCTCAGACGCCGCCGCCACGGCATGTTCCATACCAAGGCGACGACGACGACGACGACGACGACGACGAGGAGGAGGGAGACTTTGGCGCTGGCGCGTATGCGCGGCGCACGCCCGGGAGCTCGGATTCGGGGCGCGGATCTGACTCGCGCTCTCGCACGTCGACGTCTTTTTCGGGTGCGCAGTCGGCGCACGCCGTACAGCCCTACAACCACCACTACATCTCCCAACAGCCCGGCGCTCGCTCAACGGCACAAGCACCCCCACCACCCGCGCGACGCACAAGCAAGAACAAGTCGTCCCGCTCGTCGTCATCTTCGAAGCGATCGCGTTCATCGCCTTCTGCATCTCAGTCGCCGAGCTTAGCGTCTCCCGTGGCTCCGCAATTCTCTGATGCGATCGTCGCTCCGGTGCCCCATCCTCCTTCCCCATTTGCATCTGCTGTGCCGCGCACAGGCCAAGGATTCGATGGAGTCAAGAATGGGCCGAGCCCTCTTCACACGGCCGGCATCGAGCGCCTATCTTCTGGATTCCCAAGTCCAGGCCTTGGCGGCCCCCGCAATGGGAGGCGAGATATGGGTGCGTTCTTGGCCAATCGAGGTGATGCTTAGAGAACGGTGGGTGTAACAGGAGATATGCATTTTATTTGATTATGACGATTTCCCTTTAGCCTGCATGTATGTTACGATCATGCTTCTGTTGGTACTGCTGCAACTACTATTACTCGCAACGACCCCTGATAAAATACCATTATTACTGTGCCTTCGTATTGTATGTCGAGCTGATGTTAACCATCCAAACTTGTCCGTCTAAACTTGCAGTAAAAATCACATGACTTCTCACCATCGCAACCAATCATCCACAGCTACTGTACTCGCGCCACACATACGCATCCCTCACATGCTGGTTCGTTCGCATGCGCAATGCGCGCACGGCGCACGCTTGACTGGGCCATTCCCGTATCCGCTGCTGGTGTCAGCGGTTGTGCCAGGAACGGTGGCGTTGACATTGGCGGAGGTATGATCGACAGATTCCCCAGACCGCCGATGCTTCCGTGAGGTGGGGGGCGGGGAGGGAAACGTGAAGCGCGCCAACATAGCCTGAAGATCGCCGACGTCTTCATCGGTGGGTCCTGCGAGGGACAGGAAGGTAGAGGGTGGGAGCGGTACGGAGGATGGTGCTAGTGGGCAGATGAGCTCGTCTGTGTGCCAGGGCGGTATTGTCGCCGTGTCGTGGGGCCCGACGGCTGCGGTGGTTGGAGATGCGTCCCAATCTGATTCGACGGCGCGCGAGATGGCGTCGCGACGTTTTCTGCGTTGGCGTGTTGCTGCCATGGCTGAGGAAGGGAATGAGGGCGAGGAGAAGGACGATGAGGATGAGGACGAGGAGGAAGTGGAGAAGAGCGAGCTGGAAGACATGTTTGTCATGTCTTTTGGGCAACTGAGGGAGGGAGGAGAGCGGTGCTGAGCGCTGAGCGGTGGTGCGAGGGTTGTTTCACCCTTTTGATGGGTGGGTGATGGAAGCGGTGATGGATCCACTGAAGGCGATATATAAGTCACTTTCCGAGGGGGTCTACGTACCGGAGTATGTCTTTTTGTGGAATTAATTGTAATCAGCTGTCGGTGCCATGCCATATTGTGATAGGTGATCGTGGCGAGGGAGAGCATTGGTCTGGTCTGGGACCCGAAAAAGGACGGACGATTGAACGGAACGGGAAAGCGATCGCACAAAAAGCCAGGTCATCGGCGCTTCTCTCACGATCATCTGTAAGGTTCAGCCAAAACTTTTGACATCCACATCCCATCATTTTCACCACATAAAAAACATAATAGTGTTACAAAGGGAGGGAACAAAAAAAAAGATGGATGAAGATGTCAAATCTTCTTTTCACGGCTCTCTTTCCCGTTTCGCCTATGTGGTGCCCTCAGCATCATCAACATCATTCGAGTCATCGTTATCATCTCGCCGCCGCCCCAGCCACAGTCACTCTGATCCCGACACCGCAACAGCCCAGCCACGGAACCGGATTCCGATTTCCAACGTACTGGACCCACATGACGCTCGTGACGGCATAGACATCGCCACGTCGTCGTCGCTGGCGAGCAAGCGCAAAGCAGGAGAAACCACAGAAAAACAACGTGCGAAAAGGGGCTCGAAAAGGAAAAATAGACGGGGAATACTCGGACGTGTGGCCCCGGGCTCGGACTCGTGCGCCCGTCTCAATGGCATCCCGGATCACGTCGCAGAGGATTTGGACGGTGCGTCGCGCCCTTCTCCACCCGCTTTACGTTTTGGGCGATCCGGGTGCATTTCTATTTCTGACCCTTCCCCCATCCGTGTAGTGTTGTTTTGTGGGATCAAGTGCGTCGGTTGCTATCTTCTTCATGAAATGCGTGACCTACAGCTGTAACCGGTCGATCGAACACCTCCATGTAGCCCGGGCTACATGTCTGCTGCCCGAGGATACCACTACGCAAACCCGACTAACCATTTCTGGCGCTGCCTCCATCTCTCCGGTAAATACATTTCGTTAACACACCATTGCGCCGTATCCCCTGGCTGACGCCCCAGGGGCTCAACCCAAACAAGGTTTCACGCCAAGACTGTTATCTGCGTCCGAGGACTCCACGCTTCCAGGGACGTATAGCCTCGGTCTGGTACGTTCGAAAATCCGGATACGCTATATAATGGCCTATTCCTGTATCTCTCTCCTTCTAATCTCTTATATGACTCCCATCGCGACATCAGACCAACTTAGTGGAGCGCCCGTCAGCCTCGATGTCTGATTTATCAAGCCAAGAGATGGCGCGCTTTGTGCCCACGCTCCTTGTCAAGATAGCGCGCCTGCGTCCACGTGTAGCATGTTTCATCGGAAAAGGAATATGGCTACATGTCGAGCGCTCGCTGCGACTACAGGCCGATGGCAGTGATGGCAGCGGCCTCGTGGTCCACGCAACCGAACGCTGCGTGACGCTCAAAGAGGAAGAAATAGACAATTTGATGCCGTGCGCCTCCGTCAATCCAGACGCGCGGCCAGCCAAAGCCGGACCAGAACCTACAGCTTTCAACGCCACGACCGACTCTGCGAGGTCGGGATCGGAAGGCGGTGATTCCTCGCGGAGGCACCCCTTGGCCGTACAAAAAGCCGAAGAAATTTTGGATACCGGCTCCTTGCCTTTATCTCCTTCGACGACGGCGAGACGCAGAACTTCTCCGAAGGCGACGGCGCAGTCTACCTTTGGTTACGGGTTGCAACCTTACAAAGCCGTTCATGATGCGGCAGCCAACGTAAGGGGTCCCCATCTCTGTGCTCATATCATCGAAATTTTTGTTTGACAGCTCTATTTTGTTTAGAAAATATCCGTGCGAGAAACCCTGTTCTGCGTCTTTCCGAGCACTTCCGGGCGCGTTGTGAGTCATCAGGTGCGTTGCACTCGTGGATATATGGATACACCCCTCATCTGGCGTTTATGGTGTTTACGAATGCCGATTATACACAGCGTGATGACAAAGTGGCGCTGTTCAAAATGCTCAGAGAGAATCTGGAGCACATCAAGACTGGCAATCTCGACACCAGTTCCATGCGACTCGTGCGTCTGTCAAGTGACACATAGTCAGTGGTTTTGTGGCGACCCTGGCTTGTGGCGAGACGACGTTTTAGGATGCGACCGGTATGCGATATCGCTGCAGGATGTCATCAAGTTAAAAGCCGGGCTTCCCACCTTCGACCACCACCCCAACCGCAAATGGCACTCAGAACATAAAGCTGGTCGGCTCCCGTCATATGAGAAAGTGGAGGTGCGCGCGACTTCTCTGGATTCCTTCAGCCGCGGTTTGTCACCAGAATGGAGCGGCTTGAGGATGCGCAGGGGTGCAGGAGTGCCGTAAGTACGAAGTGTGAGAGACCCAGTTTTCAATTGTGCGTTTTGCGAGCCACCGATACTGTCCCATGCCCTAGATGTGCCCTTGCGTGACTCTATGGCTTAGGTATTCTTTTAATTTGCCTTTGAGAGGGTGTCCTTGTACATCCGACAATGGCATATGAGATGATGAGTTACGACCTCAATGATCGATTCTGGGATGACAATTAAATAAGTGAAAGGTATCGAAACGCGGGAACAAATACCGGCCCCACACTTTCTGTACACTCGTTTACTGTGATATTTCGGATATGAAGTAAGGATGTAAGTCCTGATCCTTACTATTGACGAAATACTTGGTGGATTCAAGCAGGCAACGAAATTCTTGCAACTCTTTCACAGCGATTTCGTCTACATAAACGCGTGCTATCTACTAGTTACCCGAATAAGCTGCGCAACAATGTAATGGCGCGGAACTGACAAGCTCAGAGGGAGTGCAAAGGCCCCGATAACGCACGTGGCGTTATCTTATCTTCCATCGCGGAGTGCGAACTAGCACGATCGGGTCGGCGCCTAAACGTATTTGGACACTATTTGTCTTTCACGTGCACCATTCAACATCAATCTCCTCTCCTCTTCCGCCCCACCCGATGACAACCTTTCTTTTTGATTGCCATGGCCCGTCCCGACCCGACCATGAGCAAAGTTGACGTGCTCACCACCTCCACCTTGGAAGAGGTATCACTGGGGTATCTAAAGGAAGAAACCAAATCGGATCAATATCTTCCGACGTCATCACTCTTTAGGTTCTCACACCCGCCCTGTTCATCCTTGTCTCCGAGTTGGGGGCAGTTTATGATGCAACTCCCCCCCCTCCCCACCACCTTTGTAGGGTGAATGGTGTACCACGGTTAACATGCTGAAAACTTGGTGCACCCACTTGCTTCCTCTGTGTCCGAGTCCATCTGATGCTTCGATTTGTTCCTATTTCATCAATCCGCAGCCTTCGTCCCTTCACAGTGTGGACCTTCCTCAGGAATTTCTAATCCAGAGGAAACTGCTTTGTGCGAATGGTACGGACCTACCGCATGTGGGGTTGTGGGTTCCTGCAACGCAATCAAAAGGTCCTGTGGTCTGATCTAGTCATTTGTTTCTGTCCAAACGTGAGTATCCCTTCGAGATCCCATACCGTCGCTATCCTAGAGTTCCACATCATGTCACTGTAATGACACATATCCCTCAAACAACAAAACCAACAAACAACAGACCGTCAGGCTCTGTTCTGTCTCGTCGATGACCATCCACGTCCTCCATGGTTACTTGGCCGCTCGCCTGCGCCTGTGCTGCAGCCAAGGGAGCGGTGGAATTCAGTGCGCGCCTCAGCCGCCTGCCAACCGCGACTGCGATCCCGGCAGCAATGGTCACTGCGGGATGTGCGAGTATCGTACCACTGGCGTATGCAGCGACGCCAGGGAACAAAATTATGCCACCCACAGTGGTGAGCACAATCGAGATGATAGACAGCACCTTTGGATGCTTTGCAATCAAGTGGTCCACCGCGTTGTGTAACGTGAGCGGTACGTCTGTCACAGTTGTGGTTGATGATGCCGTTGGCACGTGGCTATCATGTGATGATCAAGCGCTTACCCTCACCTTCAGCGGGTGGCTCCCCGAGACCTGGTATTTCCGTACTGGTCTCGGGGGCGCTGAGACCTGGTATTTCCGTACTACTGGTCTCGAGTGCGCCGGGACCTGGGATCTGCGTACTATTGGTCTTGGGTGCACTTGTCAAGGCAAAACGATGCGGCCAGGAGCTTTCAACCGTCGCACATTCGGATTCGGATTCTTCAGTGTGGACATTTTCGATCGCCGGGGGGCTGGGGTCTCCCGAAATCATGAGGCCACCCTCATATGAGTTTATATCCTCATTCCTTGGGCTAGGGGCCTGGGATGTACTGGTGATGGGCTGAGGCTGGGTTTCTTCGAGTACTTCCACACTGGCAAGCAAGTCAAGAAATAAGTTTAAGGGGAGGAAGGGGATAAGGGAAGGCATTAATGATGTATCACGGGCCAGAATTTGCGTCGCATGCTGTATGCGGCTGCTACTCCGGCGATGAGTAGGAGCACTGTAATAGGACGTACCATCCTGCAAGTGGGCAATCGAGGGAACGAGATTCATCTACTGAGGATATGACGGCTGGCTGAACGTGCTTGTTCATGGAACAGGAAGCTTTGATCGTGGTAAATGGTGTTGAACGGTTTGTGGACCAAAGGGTTCGAAGGAGAATATATGGGTGAGGCCAGAAGCATTGAATATTGAATATTGAAGCCCCGACCTCACAGTACGTGTTTCCATGGGCGCCTCATGAATACAGATCTACCTTTTTTCCTATTGATTCACGGTAGGAGTTTCAAATGTGTTCCCCGTTGACTAAGACACTTGCTACTCACTTGCTGTGTGTGTGGGCCGCGGGCCGTACAGTACTGTATCACCCGTATCCGTCGCCTTACTTCTGCCTGCCAGCAGTCCTCGTCAACGCACCACAAGGGCGCCCTGACCCGTGCATGTCCACTCCAAATCCCAACTCACACCCGAGCTTCTTCCCAACACATGCAATTGTACGTAACCAGGTTCCACCACCCTTCGCGCTTACCACTGACCGATGTTTATGGTTGGGGCACTATCGTCGTTGTTGCCACACTGCCGCTGCTTCCGCTTGTAGGACCATCTGTTCGCAGGCATCGCCACGGGAATAACATCGCTGGGAACGCGAGCAGTTGGGGGACTCTAGTTTCTCTTGTATGTCTTACATGTCTTGCGCTCAGGTCGCATCCGTTTGTGGCTTTTTGCTGAGTCCCCTTCTCTCCTCTCGGGGCATGGTACTCGCTTGCATCAAGTTATAATCAGCTCAAGCAGCGTGCCACCATCGAAGCGCCCGACAAGCCCCTTTCTGCCTCTCAGTATCTCCTCTACTCTGCCGAAGCAAGTTTGCATCCTTCTCATCTCCCTTGATGATATACTTTTAACCTTCCTTCCCCTCCTCTTCCTTCTCTGCTTAGGTGCTATGACAGCCATCCTGACAAACCCAATCTGGGTGGTCAAAGTGCGAACATTCACCGCACCACCAAACTCACCCGCCGCACACAGGCCCCTAGAGTACGTGTCGACGTTTAACATTGTTTGATCCTCCATCAATCCGAATGCCCCAGGCGGGCTCCGCGCGATATACCGTGACGAGGGTTGACACGGGCTCTACCACGGCACGACGCTCGCGCTGCAGTTCATGGCATATGAAAAGATGAAGACTTGGGCGTTTGAGCGTAAGCGGCGGTAGTTCGCCAAACTTGGGCGCGAGTGGACAATGCAAGATAATAACCTGGTGCGTTGCACGTTTCTCACCCACAACGTAAACTAATGCAGAGGTGATTTCACATGCAGTCCAACACGGCCTACACACTCATGTTGGGCACGTCGAACCTCGCCGCGCTTTGCACAACATACCAGTACCAAGTGGTCCGCTCTCGCATCCAGGTGACGACTACCTACCCTCCCTTTACACCTTCTAAACCTCTTGACTCCCTTCTCATCGTCCACCTCACGGATGCTCGCACGCAGCAAACCAACCCTACCAGAATGACTCTGTGCTCGCAGGCACGCACCACCGCACCATCCTGTCCACGATCGCACACACTTGGGCGCATGAGGGCCTCGTAGGATTCTACCGCGGCCTGGCAACGAATATCGTCCGGGTGCTCCCCAGCGTGTGCATCACGTTCGTCGTGTATGAAAACCTCGCCTGGTTGTTGAAGCGCGCTGCTTCCCGGAGAGAGGCCTGAGCGAGAGCTGAGGCGGAGGCGCAGCATGGCAGGAGCGAGCAGGAGAGAAGAATAAGCGAGAACCACGCATACACTAGCCAGTCCCGTGTCTGCTGTCGGTGCTAGTGGCTGTGCCAGGAGCGGTAGCGCTACCGATAACATTGGCGGAAGAATGACCGACAGATTCCCCCACCAATGCTTCCGCAAGGTGGGAAAAGTGAAGCGCGCCGGTAGGCGGTCTGTGAGACAAGAAGGTAGAGGGTGGCAGCGATGCGGAGGATGGTGCTAGTGGGCAGACGAGCTCATCTGTGTGCCAGGGAGGTATTGATGCTGTGTCGTGGGGCCCCACGGCTGCGGTGATTGGAGATGTGTGCCAATTTGATTCGGCAGCGCGTGAGATGGCGTCGCGATATTTTCTGCATTGGCATGATGCTGCCACAGTTGAGGAAGGGAATGGGGGTAAGGACAAGGACAAGGATGAGGAGGAAGCGAAGAAGAGTGAGCTGGAAGACATGTTTGTCGCGTCTTTTTGGCAACTGAGGGAGGGAGGAGAGCGGTGTCGAGCGGTAGTGGGAGGATTGTTTTACTCATGTGATGGGTCTCTGCACCTAAAACGACATATAAGCCACTTTCCGAGGGGTCTACGTACAGTATGTCTTTTTGTGGAATCAGTTGTAATCAGCTGTCGGTGCCATGCCATATTGCATAGGTGATCGGGGCAAGGAAGAGCATTGGTCTGGTCTGGGACCTGAAAAAGGACAAACGATTGAACGGAACGGGAAGCTGATCGCACAAAAAGCCAGGCCATCGGCGCTTCTCACGATCCTCTGTAAGGTTCAACCAAACCTTTTGACATCCACATCCCATCATTTTCTTTTCCAAAGGCGGTGGGGACGCTGCCTGCCTTTGCCCATGGGTTGCAACCTTACAAATCCGTCTATGATGCGGCAACCAACGTAAGATATCCCCATCTCCGCACCCATATCATCGAAATTTTTGTTTGACAGCTCTATTATGTTCGGAAATTATGCGTGTGAGAAACGCTGTTCTGAGTCCTTCCGAGCACTTCCAGGCGCGTTGTAACTTGTAAGCCACCAGGTGTGTTGCACTCGTGGATATATGGATACACCCACGGACACTGATTATACACAGCGTGATGACAAAGTTGCGCTGTTCAAAATGCTCAGAGAGAATTTGGAGCACATCAAGGCTGGCATGCTCGACACAAGTTCCATGCAGCTTGTCCGTCTGTCAAGCGACGTATAGGCAGTAGTTTGGCGACGACCCTGACTTGCGAGAAGACGATATTTTGGGACGCGACAGGTATGCGATCATATCCCCACAAGGTGTAATCGAGTGAACCGTCGGGGCTTCCTACCTAGGACCACCACCTCAACTGCAAGTGGCACGAGGAACGTAAAGCTGATTGCGTCCCGGCCTACGGAAAGGAGGAGCCGCTGTTCGTTACCAGAGCGGAGTGGCTTGAGGGATCGGACATGTGTGGCAGAGCAGCAGTGCCGTGATGACGAAGAGTGGGGAACTCAGTTGTCACTTGTCAATCGCGCGTTTTGCAAGCCACCGATACTGTCCCACATTCCCTAGCTATGTACTTGCGTAAATCCATGGCTTTCGTTCTTCTGGTTTACCTTTGAGACGGTGTCCTTATAGAACGGTTATGGTGTGGTTATCCGACAATGACATTAAAGATGATGAGTTGCGACTGCAATGATCAACTCTGGGATGGCAATCATAAGTAGTAAAAGGCATTGAAACGAGTGATCAAAATTTGTTTGCTGCGTTATTTCGGATATGAAATAAGGATATAGGACCTGATTCTTACTATTGACCAAACACTCGGTGGATTTAAGCAGACTTCGAAGAAGCTCTTACCACTCTTTCACAGCGAGTTTCGTCCAAATAAATGCGTGCTCTCAGCTACAGTAGTGGCCTAGGCTGTTCAATAAAGGCGTAATGGCACAACTTGAAGTTCCAGTACTGTACTGCAGTAGTGGTGCAAAGTTCCCAGATAACGCACGTGGGGTTCAAGGTGGGGTTATCCTCTTCCGCGAGTCGGCGCCTAAATTTATTTGACACTATTTGTCTTTCACGTGCTCGAATGTTCTTTCGCTCTCCTTTCAACCTCCGCCCCGACGACGCCCCATCCCGACCCGCCCGACCGCAAGCAAAGTTGATGGTGTGCTCCAGCCCGGGATGAGGCATCGAAAGGAGAAACCGAATCGAATCGCTATCTCTGGAGTCACCACTCGTTGCGTTCTCACTCCCCTGTTCATCCTTTTCTCCGAGATAGGGGGAGAGGGTTGACGCGACTTCCCCCCTCCCCACCGTCTTTATAGGGCTAATGGTGTACCACCTTACACATGCAAAAAGCTGAAAACTTGGTGTACCCACTTCCTTGCTCTATATCCGAGTCCATCTGGGTTCTTTGATTTGTCCCTATTTCATGATATCACATCACAATATGCGGCCTTCGTCCCTTCGTGGTGCGGATATTCCTCAGGAATTTGAGGAAGCTGCTTCGTCCAAATGTTATGGACTTACGCGGGCGAGGTTGTGGGTTCCTGCAACTCAATCAGAAGGTCCTGTGGTCCGATCTAGTCATTCGTTCTCTCCAGACGTGAGTATCATTCCATATCCCAGAGTTTCGCATCAAGTCACGCTAATGACATATTCATCAAACAACAAAATCAACAGACAACAGACCATCAGGTTCAGTTCCATCTCGTCCATCATCATCCATATCCTCGATGGTTGGTCCGCTTTCCCGCGCCCGCGCTGCAGCCAAGGTGGCGGCGGAATTCAGTGCACGCCTCAGCCACCTGCCGACTGCGACTGCGATTCCTCCAGCAATGGTCACTGCGGGATGTGCGAGTATTGTACCACGGGCACATGCGGCGACGCCAGGGAATAAAATTATGCCGCCCACAGTGGTGAGCACAGTCGAGACGGTGGACAACACCTTTGAATGCCTGGCAATCAAGTAGTCCACCGTGATGTGCGACGCGAGTGGTGCGTTTGTTCCTGTTGAAGTGGTTGTGTGATAATACCCGTCGGCACATGACCATGATGAGCTGACATGACAGCGTACCGTCTGTGGGCATGGCTTCAAGGTCATTAGGTGTATTCTCAAGGCCATTTAGTGTGGCTTCGAGGATGGTTGGCGGTGATGTACTACTGGTTGCTGATGCGCTCGCCGCGGCGAAACGATGTGGCCTCCTAGGAGCTTTCAGCTGTTGCACGTTCGGGTTCGATTTCTTTGCTACCTTTTGAAAACATCACCGATGACATGGTGTCCTTTAGAATTGAGCAAAATGGCCATACTGTTCGTCGCCAACAGAATGTGGATGTTTTCATTTGCCAGGGGGTGGTTTCCCGAAATCACGTGACCCCTCGCATATGTGTTTGTCTCTTCGGGGTCCTTCGGGTCGGCCTGGAATGTCACGGTGATGGGTTGAGTTTGAGTTTCTTCCCGTATTTCCGCACTGGCAAGTAGGTTAGGAAATGAGAGTGCACAGTGGTGGTGGGGGAAGGTAGGTTAGGAAATGAGAGTGAATAGTGGTGGCGGGGGAAGGTATCATGATGGCCGGAAATTGCATTGCATGCTGAATGCGGCCAGTGCACCGGTGATGAGTAGGGAGCACTATGCTTGGACGCACCTCACTGCGAGTGGGCAATCGAGAGAACAAGACTCGTCTGGTGAGGATATGTCTGATTGCTGAACGTGCTTGTTCATGGAATGGGGAGCTTTGAGTGTGGTGAATGGCGTAGGAGGGTTTGCATCTTTTATTGGGGTCGAAAGGGGAGGCTGTGTATGTCGGCCACGCCGTGTCAGTACCCCACGCCTGACAGAATGGGCGCTACACACTTGTCTAGGCGCTACACATCTGGGCTACACACTTGTCTGGGCGCTACAAACATTTCTGACCGGGCCGCTACACACATTCCTCGCTACACACATTTCTGTCTGACGAGGGGTGGGAATTTAAATCACGTGCGCTTTTGAAACTTTCCTTTCCCACTTAACTGTCCAACGTCCAACCCTCCAACAGGTCACAGTGCAACTCCCCAGTGCCGCCATTTGTAGGATCGTGGCTCAGATAATGTATCATGTTTTATCCTTTGCAAAGACAAGATCAAATGCTTGTGCACCTACCCGCCTGTGATGTGTCTCCAAATCAACCTTCGAGCTTTTGATTCAAGCACTTGGAAATCTACGAGAAGGGGGGCAGGCACCATTCTCTCAGATAACCCAGACACTTCGAATCTCGGATTGAAATTTGTCATGGTTTCGAGACGTCGCAATCCAAAGTCTCGCGGTATGGATCACTCGTGGAAATTTTTGACCGTTAGGAAACTGCGCGCAGAGTCATGTCAGTGTGTAAATCGTACAGAGTTGGTTAATACAAATACAAGCATTCTATCATCATCATTAGTTAGGAGTCTCACATCTCACATGCTTTGATCAAGCAACTAGTTCCATAAACAACGGTCTTATTCAGCTCTTCCTCATCGACGACCATCCATACCCTAGACAGGCCTCCGGCCACTTGGTTGTGACTGAGCTGTATCACTTGCCTCGGTGGAATTCAGTGCACTCCTAAGCCACCTGCCGACTGTGCCTGCAATCGCCCGGGAAACAATCACGGCCGGATGTACGAGCACTGTATCACTGAGGCATGTGGGAACCGAGGGGATAATACAATGTCTCCCATAGTGGTGAACACTGTTGAGTCTGTAGTTGCCATCTTCCGATGTTCGATAATTAAGTAGCCTAACACGTTGTGCTGCCCGAGTGGCGCATCTCCTACCTTCGTAGCGGCTGTACGATAGTATCACTGGTCAGAAACATGACGGTAATCAGACCACAATTACAGGGCACACTTCGCCGCGAAGGGAGATGGGGGGTGGGCTCGCGGCTGCGGGTGCACTTGTTGAGAAGGAAGGATGACGCGGTCTCGGTGGGCTTTCAGCCCACGCAAGTTCGACATTAATATCTTTTCTGCTTGTTTGGGGCACCACTAATGATGTGGTGTCGTCTGAAAAGGAAAAGATGATCGCTCCATCCGTTGTTGGGATCTCGTTGTCAGACGCAGGGGGTCGACAGTCTGCCGGAATCGTGGGATGATCATCAAGGACGCATTTCTCCGCGTTTCTTCGGCTACCACGCTCGGATACAGCAGCGGCAGAGAGGGACTGGGGTGGGTCACAACACTCACCGCTAGCGAACAAGTCAGGATACGAGGTGAATGAGACATGTGGGAAGGCACCAAGGGTGCATGATCGGCAATGGTGATATCGCAGCAGTGATCGCGAAGGGTACTCTAGGGGTGAACAGGCGGAATTCTGAGGATTCTGGAAAAGCCGGTCGCGTGATGTGTAGCTGTATGTGAGGATGTCGGGACCGATTCAGTCCGTGGAGTTCGACACGGGTTTAGGTAGACCTGAGGACATGGGGATAGGAAGGAGCCTCAGGCGTAAACCACAGTTGGGAGCAGCCATGAGCTTTTATGAACAGGTAATGGCCCCGGTGCTAGCCAAACTTTCGGCACATTCTTCACGCTCATTGTCCTTCGGACGTCCCAGGCCTGGAACGAAAATCTGGGAAATGGCTATGCACAGCACAGGGACATAGGCCCCGACCGGTGCGGCGTGGAAGAGATCAAATGGCAAATGGGGCATATCCTGTCAGCGCAAAGCAAGCACGCCGCGCGCAGAACGTGAATGCAGCGTCTAGTAATAGTCACCAGCATTGACCTGCATTGCGAATCTCAGCTAGTGCAAGACAAGCCTTCTATGCGAAGCAGGAAAATAACGTCTAGTAGCTGGTCCCGAGACCGCATTGGGATGTGGGCCTCGACCGACGCAGAATACCAAATGAGACGAATCTCCTTGAGGAGAATAAGGATGATTTTACGGTGCCTGGGCCCGCCGGCCCTGTGAGATATCAGAGGGGGGATATCCGATAGTCTGTGATGGGGAGGTCATGGGGCGGCCACTGGTGGTGGAAAAACTTGAGGCGAAGATCATATAGACGGATAATACGGACCAAACGGCGAAATGGGTCTGACCGGCTAGCTGTCAGCAAAATGTCTTCTCAGTGAGAGAGCTTCCTGTGCCATGCACGCAGTCATCGCAGGAAAGAACTTCTGCAGCACAATACTGATGATGATGTCATCCATGCTACGTCATCAATGTTGGGGATCGATCGGGCCGTATCATCCGCGTCCGTCGCTTACCTCTGCTTGCCAGCAGTCTCGTCGACGCAACACAAGGGCGTCCTGCTGTAGCCGTGCATGTCCACTCCGAATCCCTACTCACACCCGAGCTTCTTCCCAACACATGCAATCGTACGCAAACAAGTTCCACCCCGCCCACCCCTTCGCGCCTACCACTGACCGATGTTGATGGTTGGGGCACTATCGTCGTTGTTACCACGCTGCCGCTGCTTCCGCTTGTAGGACCATGCATTCGCAGGCATCGGCGCGGGCATAGTAGCCGTGTTTTGCATGAATCCGCTCGACCTCGTCAAGGTCAAATTTCAAGTGTTGACGCGTGGACCCGAGGGTGGCATTGGACGCAGCATCTGGCTTGCCCTGCGCGACATACGGGCCTCTGAGGGCTGGCGCGGGCTCTACCGCGGCCTCAGTCCTAACATCGCTGGCAACGCGAGTAGCTGGGGGCTCTACTTTCTCTTGTACGTCGTACATGTCATGCGCTCAGGTCGCATCCGTTTGTGACTTTTTGCTGGGTTCGCTTCTCTCCTCTTGGGTGTGGTGCTCGCTTGCATCAAGTTATAATCAGCTCAAGCAGCGCGCCACCATCGAAGCACCCGATAAGCCTCTTTCTGCCTCACAGTATCTCCTCTACTCTGCCCAAGCAAGTTCGCATCCTCCTCATCTCCCCTGATGATGTCCTTTTAACCTCCCTTCCCCTCCTCCTCCCTGTCCGCTTAGGTGCTGTGACAGCAATCCTGACAAACCCAATATGGGTGGTCAAAGTACGGGCATTCACCGCACCGCCAAACTCGCCCGCCGCACAAAGGGGCCTCTGGAGTAGGTGTTCGCTTTAGCACTATTTCATGCCCCATCAATCCGAATGTTCCAGGCGGGTTCCGCGCAATATACCGCGACGAGGGTTGGCGCAGACTCTACCGTGGCACGACGCTCGCGCTGGTGGGCGTGAGCTACGGCGCGCTGCAGTTCACAGTGTACGAAAAGATGAAGAGCTGGGCGTTTGAGCGTAAGCGGCGGCGGTCTGCCAAACTCGGGCGTGAGTGGACTGTGCAAGACGATAAGCTGGTGCGTTGTCCACTGCTCACCCACAAGCTAAGCTAACACAGAATTGATTTCACATACAGTCCAATACGGCGTACACGCTCATGTCGGGTACATCGAGCCTCGCCGCACTTTGCGCAACATACCCGTACCAAGTGGTCCGCTCGCGCATCCAGGTGACGACTACCCTCCCCATACCCCATCTACACCTCCCAACCCCCTTCCCATCCTCCTCCTCGCGGACGCTCGCATGCGCTAACCAACCCCATCAGAGTGACTCTGTGCTCGCGCGCACGCACCACCGCACCATCCCATCCACGATCGCGCACACTTGGGCGCACGAGGGCCTCGCAGGATTCTACCGCGGCCTGGCAACGAATATCGTCCGGGTGCTTCCCGGCGCGTGCATCACGTTCGTCGTGTATGAAAACATCGCCTGGTTATTGAAGCGCGCTGCTTCCCGGAGAGAGGCCCGAGCGAAAGCTGAGGCGGAGGCATTGCAGGGCAGTAGCTAGCAGGAGAGGCGGATAAGCGAGAACCACGCACACACTGGGCCAGTCCCGCGTCTGCTGTCGGTGCTAGTTGTTGTGCCAGGAACAGTGGTGTTGACACCAGCGGAAGAATGATCGACAGATTCCCCAGCCCGCCGATGCTTCCGCGAGGTTGGAAACATGAAGCGCGCCAACATGGCCTGAAGATCACCGACGTCTTCATCGGTGGGTCGAGCGAGAGACATGAAGGTAGAAGGTGGGCGCGGTGCGGAAGATGGTTCTGGTAGGCAGATGAACTTGTCTGTGTGCCAGGGCGGTATTGCCGCTATGTCATGGGACCCCACGGCTGTGGTGGTTGGAGAGGCATCTTATTTTGCAGCATGTGAGATGGCGGCGCGACGTTTTCTGTGTTGGCGTGATGCTGCCACAGCTGAGGAAGGGAATGAGGGTTAGGGAAACACGATGAGGAGGAGGAAGTGGCGAAGAGTGAGCTGGAAGACAGTCTTTTGGCAAATACCTCCACCTAAGACGACATCTAAGTCACTTTCCGAGGGGCCTACATACTGGAGTATGTCTTTTAGTGGAATTAATTGCAATCAGCTGTCGGGTGCCGTGCCATACTGTGATAGGGGATCGTCGCTCTAAGAACGATTGAACGGAACTGGCAGGTGACACAGGATAACTCAGCTATCGGGGCTTCTCACGACCATCCACATCCCATCATTTTTACCACAAAAAAAATTAGTGATGCGAGGGAAGGAACAAAAACTGTGGACGAAGATGTCAAATTGTCAAACCTTCTTTACATGGCTCACTTTCCCGTTTCGCCTATGAGGCCTATATGAGGACCCCAGCGTGGCCTCACCATTTGAGTCATCGTTATCATCTCACCACCGCCCCATCCGCAGTCACTCTGATCCCGACAACGCAACAGCCCAGCCACGAAACGGGTTCCGTTGTTCCAACGTACTGGACACCTGGACACAGATGACGCTGGTGACGGCAGAGTAGACATTGCCCAATCGTCGTCGCTGGCGAGCAAGCGCAAGGCAGGAGAGACGACAGGACGCGTGGCTCCGTGCTCGGACTTGTGCGCCCATCTCAATGGCATCCCAGATCATGTCGTGGAGGATTTGGATGGTGCATCGCACCCTTCTCCACCCCCATTACGTGTCATCCACTCCTTTCGCTTCCTTCTCCCCCCCATCCGTGGCATTCCGTGCAGTATTGTTTTGTGGGATCAAGTGCGTTTTTCGCTCTCTCTTTCGTTTCGCGATATGCGTGACCCAACAGGTGTAATCGAACGCCTCCATGTAGCCCGGGCTACATGTCTGCTGCCCGAAGACACCCACTACGCAAACCCGACTAACCATTCTGGCGCTGCCTCCATCTCTTCAGTAAATATGTTTCGTTAACACACATTGTGCCGTATCTCCTGGCTGACGCCCCAGGGGCTCAGCCCAACGAAGTTTCATGCTAAGACTGTTATCTGCGTCCAAGGAGCCCACACTTTCAGGACGTATAGCCTCGGTCTGGTACGTTCGAAATTTCGGATATGCTATATACTACCCACCTCTTTCCTTCTAGTATCCCATATGACTCATATCACAACATCAGACCAATCTAGTGGAGCGCCCGCCGGCCTCGGTACCAGATTTGTCAAACCAAGAGTTGGCACGCTCTGTGCCCACGCTCCTCGTCAAGGCCTGTAGAGTACGCAGTTATTTGCTGTGAAAGAGTGGTAAGAACTTCGAAGCCTGCTTAAGTCGAAGGAATATTTGGTTAATACTAAGAATCAGGACCTATGTCATCATTCCATATCCGAAATAACACAGAGAACGAGTGTAGAGAAAGAGTTAAGAGGTATTTTGATACATCTCGATGCCATTCGCTTATCTAATACTTGTTGATCATTAAATTAAGGCCGCAACTTGTCGTCTTTCATGTCATTGTCGGATAACCACACTATTTTACAAGGACGACCCAAGCCGTCGAGTCACGCAAGGACGCAACTAATGCATGTGGGACAGTATCGGTGGCTTGCTGAACGCGCGATTGAAAACTGGATCTCCCACACTTCGTCATCACGCTGCTGCTCTGGTGACGAACCGCGGTCGAAGGTAGTCCACAGGGATCGCGCGCACATCCACTTTTTGCACATGCCGGGAGCCGACCAGCTTTGCGTTCCTCGTGCCATTCGCGGTTGTGGTGTGGGAAGCACCGGCTTTTAACTTAATGGTACCCTGCGGGGATATCCCATACCTCTCGCATTCTAAAACGTTTTTTTTTTTTTTAGAATTAGAGTTTATACACCACAGTCTATCAACTACAAGTGTCGTGCTACGAATTAGCTACGGTTTTATGTCAGGAATGATATAGGGCCTAGCTATGACGGGGAGCATAAGATGCTGATTGAAAAAAAAGGTTTTAAATAACTATAAATAAGTGAGTCATGGGGGGTCGGGTCTTGGTGGAAGGGGGCGTAGAAGGGAGTTTGAAGCAAAAAGAAATGTAAGTAGGGAAACAACGCCTTTGAAGGTATGGAATATTGTATGTGGGTTGGGATTATGTCCGAGTATGTCTCTCCGGAGCCTAGTAGAGCGCAGGCATGAGAAGATTGTGTGGTGCATTGAATGGGGTTGGCGTCGTCTGTGTGCGCCGGCGTGGAGTGGTTGATATGGTGGTGGTGAGTTGGAGCGGGATCGGGGTGTGTTGGGGTCGAGGAATTCTCTCATGAGGTGCACGAAGCCTGGGTCTCGGTCCACCACATCAGGTGGATGTGATTCGCCATCGCTTGGTGAGCCATTGTCCCAGTCTGACTTGATGGTTGGTCGGGTCTCACCATCCAATGGTCCAGTGTGGTCCTGTAGAGGGAAGGAACACTCACATGTGGTGTTATCCCCAGCTCAAGGGCGAAACCGACATGAGTAATCCCCAGCAAAACAGTGTTTGAAGAAGACTTGGAGGGCGATGGAGGATGCACGTCGTTGTTTGAGTGAGAGAGCACCCAGCATGAACGGGGGTGGCTCTGGGGTGGATGGGATTGGGATAACGTGGTTGGGTGCCCACTTGCAAGGGATGGGGTTCCTTTCATAGTCTTCGTGCCATAGTCGGAAGGCAAGGAGTTTTGGTGTTTCGGGGGGAGGGGTGAGGTCAGTGCGCCCAGCTTGAATGCAGAGGTTGTCTAGGACATGGTCTTTCCGTGGAGGGCCTGGCCAGTTGCATGGGAAGATCCTCGGGTCCAGGATGTGGCCGTCAGGAGAGGGTTTGGGTAGTTTTGTGGGGAGGTGGAGAAGGGTGAAGTAGATGTCGGGGTGGAGATGTAGGAAGATGTGTAAGCAGGAGGTGAAGAGGGAGGCAGATGGGAGGTGCAGGTGTTTGTGTAGTGATAGGAGGGGGTTGTGGAGGTTGCGTGAGGGAAGGAAAAAGGTGGTATTGTGTTTTGGGAGGCGTGCAAGGGCCTGGGTGGTGACGACAGTGGCGTGGACCTGGGCAGTTAGGGGGGAGTGGTCGACATGGAACCCTTGGTCAACGATTGAATCATCCTGAGAGATAATGAAGGCGAAGGCTTGTGAATGCGGGTGTGGGATGGGGTAGATGAAGACAGAGGTGGAGTTACAGGTGGACTGGCAGGCCCGGGCTTGGACGGCAGAGAGGAGTTTATCATCCCATGGGCGGGTGAGGGAGGAGGTGACTTGCAGGTGGGACCACATGCAGTGGGAGGGGAGGAAGAACGGGGGAAGTGTGGCTGGGAGGAGCATGGTGAGAGGTGTTGGGACAGTGATGAAGGGAGGGTGGTAGCAGGTGGGGTCGTTGGAGGTGAGGGTAAGGAGGTGGTGTGAGTGGGGAAGGCGGGAGATGCAGTTGATGGCTTGGAGGCGGAGTTTTGGAACAAGATATTTGATGGGGGGGATGGCGACCATGTTGTGGAGGGGTTTGATGGGGGTGGTCTTGAATGTGCCGCTTAGTTTCCTGACTGCGTCATTCTGTGCGACCTGCAGGATGTGGAGGAGGGACTTTGGTGGGCGATGTGACCATAGGGGCAACCCATATGTGAGAACCGGAAGGATGATGGCATGGAAGGCGCGGCGCCAGTTGGCAAAGTCAAGGCCACGGACTGAGTTTCCAAGGACGTTGAGGGCTTGCACAGTGGAGCGTGCATGGGCTGCCATGATTCGGAGGTGGGGTCGCCAATCAAAGTTGTCTGTGATGTAGACCCCAAGGTATCGGACCGTGCTAGAGCGTCGCACAGAGAGAACCCCACCACCAGGGATCTTCAGGCGGACACCATGGTATGGTGTGCCGATGTGGTCAGGGCTTTTGTGGGGGTGCCAAAGGTCATGTACTCGGTTTTGTCCCCATCGATGGTGAGCCCGTTCTGGTTGAGCCAAGTGATGACTTCATGGCAGTGTTCTGCGCATTATGTAGTGGCCGCACTGAAAGTGGCTCCTGTGGCAAGGATGTTGCCATCGTCAATGTATAGTGCAAGGGAGCTGAAAGCCCATTTTTCTGCTTTCCGCAAGAGTGGGGATGTATATATGGCAGAGAGGATCGGTGAGAGGGGGGACCCCTGAGGCGTGCTGTGGTCTAATGAGATCGGGTCCAGCGTTGTGCTGTTGAAGGACAAGGACACACGTCTATCAGTGAGGAACGACCGAAGCCATCCGCATAAGAGGGGGTCAAATCCTAGGGTGTGCACAAGGTGGACAAGCCGGTCGACATGGAGGTTGTCAAAAAAACCTTGTATGTTGAATAGCAGGAGTGCTGTGATGTGTCCTGCTTTGGTGCAAGATTGGGCAGAGTGTACAAGGGACAGGCACGTGTCTGTGGTGCAGTGGTAGTCACGGGAGCCGAATTGGGTGGGGGGGAGGAGATGGAAGTGGTTTGCGTCTTGGAGGATTCGGCTTGCCACAAATTTCTCAAGGAGCTTACCACAGCATTCCATCAGGGAAATAGGTCGATATGCCTTTGCCAGGCGGTAGTCTGGTTTGTTGGGTTTTGGGATGGGGATGACCGTGGCTGACTTCCAAGGGTGGAAGGAGAGGGAGATGGATGCATTGAAGAGTGCCGGGAGGCGGTTGGGTGACGCGCTGTGAGCCCATTTCAGGAGCTTGTAGCCAATTCCTGAAGGGCCAGGAGCGGATTTGTTGGACATGCCTTCCAGTGCCTTTGAAACCTCTTCTGGCGTGATGTTTTGGAATGGTCGTGGGGGAACAGGGGGGGGGTTGTCTTTGTGAGAGGGTGGGATGGGGGTGGGGACAGTGGAGAAGAACCTCTCAGAGAAGACACAACGGATGTCTGGGGGGTGTAAGGCAAGGGAACCATCGATGTCTAGGAGGGGGGGTATACGGTTGGCACGGCAGCCATGTCGCCAGGCTGTGGCATGCCAGAGTTTGTCTGGGGAAGTGTGGTGTAGTTTGTCATTTGCCCAGGCCCGTTTGGCTTCCTGCACGATCTTCCGTAGTTCTCTCCCTGCAGAAGTGCGTTCACCCTGTGGGGTGGAGCAGACCAGTGCAAGGGCAGCCTCGCAGTGTGCATTCCACCACCTGACTCCTCGGAAGTCTGGGGTGTGACGATGCTTGAATAGAGGGTCGCATGTATCATAAATGTCCGAATCAAACACTGAGGCAGCGGATTGTAATGTATCAATGGAATTAATTGTAGGTATGGGAAGGCTAGAGAAAGATTTGATCCAAGAATCACGTAAAGTGTCATCTAAGATAAAGCCTGGAAGGATGGAACGTTCATATGGGCAGGGAGGGAGGGGGGGGAACCAGGAAATGAATAGGGCAGCGTGGTCTGAGCCAATGGAGTCTTGGAAGGATATAGAAACAGATGAGAAACACCCAGTGCATAAGGCAGCATTGTTAAGTAGCATAAGGTCTAAGACAGAGTCACACTGGAAGGTGCTGTGATTAGTCTTTTCGCCTAGCCTGGTAGCCTGTCCGGGTGGGCTAACAAGGTGAAGATCTGAATCCTCAAACCATTCCTCAAGGGGGCAAGCCCACAAAGAGATGGTGGCAGCAGGTAGGGACCATGTGGAGGAGTGGGTGTTGAAATCTCCGGCTACTAGTGTAGGTATAAAGGAAGGTAGTGGAAAAGGAAATAGTGGGTGTAGAGAGTGTGTTGTGCGGGACCTGCCAGCACATTTGATGCGGCGAACATGGTTGTAAACATTTGCAACGCAAAACAAGGAATTTGCAATGCAGAGGTCCAAGAATAGGGCAGAATAAGAGGTGCCCGGGTGTTCAGGGAGGGGAATAACTAGGACATCAGGGGAAAGAGAAAAGGATTTGCGAACAAAAGTTGCAACCTTCGCAACCTCTCCATCTGCAAGGGTTGGGAGGTAGCAGTCCCATTTTGGGTGCTGTGATGTTCCGAGAACTGGGATCCCGTCAGGATCAGTATCGGAGCGTTTAGGTATGAGGGGGCCAAAGTTTGGCTCTTGGATGAGAGCTATGTCAGCTGTGGAGGATTCTAGGAAAGATTGGAGGAGACCTGGGCTGCGGCGCAGGTTAACTGAGACTATGTTAATGGGGGTATCATGTGGTGGGGATGTATCACTCATAGATCATCTATGCGGGCAGCAGACTGGGAAGCAGAGGTGCCTCCGCTAGAGGCACGTGCTGGTGGGGAGGCAGATTGGTAGTCAGGGGCATGAAGCCCCCCGAAACACCTTATCATAGCAAGCTGTTGTATGTACTTTTACAAAATACGCAAGAAAGCTACATCTACCAAAGCACACCTAAATCCTGGACTGGCCTTATCAGCTAATCTACAGGACCACAAAAGGTCCGCTCTCAGGTTTCCGGCCCGATACCGCATCTAGTCCCACGACTTGCCAGTTACCGCGGGCGCAGCATAGTAGTCTGCGTGACAGGGGTAGGGGGGGGGAGTGAATAGGGCACGAGGTGTGCACAGGGTTCCACGCCCATGCTTCTTCGCATGCCGGCCTCACCCCCCCAAGCCCCTTTGGATCAGCCGAGGCTTCACCGTACAATGTGGCATTGTGCACCCTGAGGAGGGCCCAAACCCAGTCGGTCATCCCAGTTCACTGCGCCGTGGCGCTCCCTGAGAATCGCTCTGAGGCACAAAGGGCCCGAAACCTTTGGCAACGCCAAGGAGCAGCTGAAGCCGCTCATCCTCCAAGGAGGGAAAGCCCCAAAGGGCAAAAGCTGCTCTACGCAGCAACGACCCCAGCCCAGAGGCTGAATGTCGAGGGGGCAGACTAATCGTGGTCGGTCTGCTAGCGACGATGTTGAAGTCGGTGGGGTAGGCGGTGTTGACGACTTTTCAGTCCGGCCCAAGGGCTTGCAGTTCCTCACCACTGACAACGTGCCAGTGCCCGTGACAATGACGGGTGGTACCAGGTAGCTCTCTCGGCTGGTCCAGGAGGGGGGAGGGCGAATTGAAGATGCCACCCAAGGGGAGGTGATGGTGGTTGCAGAACAAGGAGAGCTGGCATTCTAAAACGTTGTCCCTCCAGAAGCCAGGGTCGCCATTGAACAACCGACTATTTGTCACTTGACAGACGCACAAGTTGCGTGGAACTGGTGTCCAGAGTGCCAGTCTTGATGTGCTCCAGATTCTCTCTGAGGGGTTTGAACAGCGCCACGTTGTCATCGTGCTGTGAATAATCGGTAACGCCATAAACACCAGATAGATGCGACCATATATCCACAAGTGCAACTCACCTGATGGCTTACAATGCACCTGGAAGTGCTCAGAAGAGCACAGAACAGCATTTCTCACATGGATAATTTCTGAACAAAACAGACCCGTTAAACAAAAATTTCAATGATATGGGTGCTGATGGGGATCTCTTATATATATATATATATTTTTTGAATTTGAGTTTATACACCCCAGTCTATCGACTACAAGTGTCGTGCTACAGGTAGCTATGGTATGGAGTTCGGGAAAGTATGGATATGGTTATGTAATATGTCAGGGAGTGTGCTACACTTGAGATATGCAGGTCTTGGAAGAATGGGTAAATAACAATAAGTTAACTCACGGCGGGTCCAGGCATGGTGGTAGAGGGCGGAGGAGTGAGTTTGAGGTGAAAAGGAATGTAAGTAGTTGGACGGCACCTTTGGCTGTATGGAAGAGGAAGGATGGGGATGGGTTTGTGCCAAGAATGTCTAGGCGCAAGTGGTGGGAGGCGGGGCAGGAGAAGATCACGTGGTGTGCTGAGTGTTGAGTAGGGTGGCATGCATGGGGGGGTGTGGGTGTGGGTGTGGGAGGGGTGGTGCCAAGGTATTCTGCCATCCGTCATTCAAAGCCAGTGTTAAGGCCTATTGAACCTTAAGGCGCGACGTGCGCAAAGGTGAAATATGCGGCAGTGATGAAGTTATAAGGGTCGTAATTCCCTTAATAACCTGAGGTGTTTTGGAAGGTGATAAAAGTAAGAAGGTCGCTAAGACCAATGTCTGGGTGATGATAAAGAGGAATGGGGAGTATCTTCAAGGACTTGAAGATTACTTCAAAGAAAAGTAAAAGGGGAAATAGTTTGTTCAAGCAACAAGGACAGAGAACGCAATAGATTGCAAACTAAGTCAGGCTTAAGGCCCAACTCTAGGATATAAGTCCAGCTTATATACAAAAGGGCAACTACCTGACTAAGCGTACAAATAGGGAGAACAATAAGGTCACGAACAATAAGAGTCACGGAACAATAGAGTCATGAACAATGGTGGTCACAGACTACCATAAGAAGAGAACAATGGAGAACGTACAAATGGAGGGAACAATGGAGTCCCCGACAAGATGGCTCTGTTGTACAAGTAAGCGGTCATGTGAGTCGGAGTCATGTGATCGTATAAGTACATATCGGTCAAGAAAGAAAAAGAAATATGGGCCAAGTGCCCAAGAACGTAACAGCTGGCTTGATCCACTGTGGAGTGGTCAGATGTGGCAGGGTTGTTTGCCAAGGTGGCGGCCACTGGATCGGCAGGACGTGGTGTAGTGAAGGAGCAAGGGCAGGTGAGAGTATCACCAGTGCCAGGACGGAACCTACAAGAGTAGTCCCCACTGAAGCAATGCTTGAGGAGGACCTGTAGGGCTACAGAGGAGGCGCGTCGCTGTTTCAGGGAAAGTGCCCCTTGCGTGAACGGGGGTGGGATGGGCAAATCTGGGATCGGGAGGGACTTCTCTGGGGCCCACTTGCATGCAATGGGCTTGGGGTTGTCCTCCTTCCACAGGTGGAATGCAAGGAGTTTCGTAGGAATGGGGGGTGGGGGTGTGATGGCATGGTTCTGCGCAGTGATTCAAATCCCATCTAGAATGTTGTCTTTCCTTGGGGGGCCTGGCCAGTCACAGGAAAATATTTGGGGATCAGGGGCTGGGCCTGATTTGGGTGGTTTGGGCAGCTTGGTGGGGAGGTGGAGGAGAGTGACGAAGATGTCCAGGGAGGTCATGAGGAGGACAGAGATGGTAGACAGGAAAAGAGAGGCGGAGGGAAGGTTTGTGTGTTTGCGAAGGGAGAGGAGTGGGGTTTGAAGGGAACGTGAGGGGAGAAAGAAGGATGTATTGCGGTGCGGGAGGGGAGGGAGGGACTGGGCGCCAAGGACGGCTGTGCAGGCCACAGAGCAAAGCTGGTTGTGGTCTGCACTGAAGCCACACGCAACAATGTTGTCATCTTGGACGGTGAGGAATGCCATGATGAAGTGGTTGGGGTGGGGAATGGGGTAGAGGAAGACAGATGTGGTGCCCACCATGGAACTTGTGGCACGTGCCCTGACCGCTGTAAGCAAGGCATCAGAACGGGGCCATGTCAGTGAGGAAGTGTCAGCTGTGGGTGGGACCAGGAAAGAATGGAGGGATGGAAGAAGGGGGGAAAGGCAGTGGGGAGGAGGGAGGTGAGGGGTGTGGGGACTGAAATGAAAGGAGGGTGGAAGCAGGTTTGGTCAGTGGTGATGATGGTGCGGAGTTTGTGGGATGGGGGGAGGCGGGAGAGGCAGAGTTGCACTTGGTGACGCAGCTTGCCAACTGTGTACTTGATGGGAGGGATGGCAAGCATGTGATGGAGGGGGAGGGTAGGTGTGGTGCAGAAGGTGCCACTAATACGTCGGACAGCGTCATTTTGGGCGACCTGAAGGATGTTGAGGAGTGACTTGGTGGGGCAGTTGGACCAGAGGGCAAGTCCATAGGTAAGGATGGGGAGAATGACAGCATGGAAGACCTTGCGCCAGTTGGCGAAGTCAAGCCCTTGGACAGAGTTACCCATGACCTGTAGCACAAGTGTTGTGGAGCGAGCCCATGCGGCCATTACCTTAGCATGGTGTTCCCAGGAGAAGAACTCAGAGAGGAAAATGCCAAGGTAGCGAACTGTCCTGGAGTGGCGAACCACAAGGACCCCACTACCAGGGATGTTGAGGTTGATGACTGGTCTTAAAGCACCGATGCGGTTTGGGGAGATCTGTCTGGGATAGAAGGAGGTGAACTCTGTCTTGTCGGCATCGATGGTGAGGCTGTTGCGGTTCAGCCATCCAACAACCAAGGAGAAGCCCTCGGCACATTTTGAGTTTGCGGAATGATGGGTGGCCCCTGTTGTGAGTATGGAGCCATCATCCACATACGCTGTGAGGGAGCGGTGGCGCCACACCTCTGCTAAGCGCAGCAGTGGGCTTGTATAGATGGCAGATAGGATAGGGGAGAGGGGAGATCCTTGAGGGGTGCCATGATTGAGGGAAATCTCAGGGAGGAGTTCGCCATTGAAGCTAAGGGAGACCCGCCGATCAGTGAGAAATGAATGGACCCAGCCACAGAGGGCCAGGGCAAAGCCCAAGTTCTGGAATAGGTGAACCAAGCGGTCGACATGCAGGTTGTCGAAGAAGCCCTGAATATTGAACAGGATCAGGGATGCGACATTGCTAGATTTGACACAGGACTGGGCGGAGTGGACAAGAGACAAACATGTGTCCATGGCACAGTGATAGTCCCTGGATCTGAACTGGGAGGCTGGGAGCAGGTCATAGCAGCTGGCATCAGATAGGATGCATTTGGCAACGATTTTCTCCAGTAGTTTCCTGCAGCACTCAAGGAGGGAGATGGGGCAGTAGGCCTTTGCCATCTGGTAGTTGGGTTTATTTGGCTTGGGAATTGGGATGACTGTGGTGGCTTTCCAGGGGTGCGTGGAAAGGGCTATTGCGGCATTAAAGAGGCCAGTGAGGCGTTTGGGGTTTGCGGCATGTGCCCATTTGAGGAGCTTGTAGCCGATGCCTGAGGGGCCTGGTGCGGATTTGTTGGATGTGTCTGCCAGTGCCAACAAGACTTCTTCAACTGAGATGGTGGGAAAGGGTCGTGGGGGCTTGGCCAGAGGGTCGTCAGGATGGGATGCAGGTATGGGTTTGGGTACATGGGGAAAGAAGCGGTCGGAGAAGACTTGACGGATGTCAGAGGTCGAGGACGCTAAGGACCCATCCACTTTGAGAATGGGTGGGATGCGGTTGGCCCAACGGCCATGTCGCCATGCTGTCCCTTTCCAGATGTTTTCTGGAGTGGCAAGGTGGAACTGGTCATTTTGTAAGCAGACAGAGGGCGCTCAGTCTGATGAACGTGAAGACTACATTGCAACTGTATGTACCTGTAAGCGGACAGAGGGCGCTAGGCCAATGTAAGCGATAAGGTAGCAAGCAAGATTAACGATCAATACTAACCTCAGTCTGATGAACGTGAAGACTGAGGTTTTACTAGCAACAAAGACACAGTATAAGTACTCGAGGAGCGATCAGCGACGAAAGTAATAAACGCGAGTAAAGGTAAATGCGGTAATCACAAGCTAAAATGTCCACATGTAACGCTACGACATACGTCTGTATGAGAAGTGTCAATGTCTGTCAATGATAAGAAGAGAGCGTCCCATTGAGGGCCACAATGCGCCAAGTGCGCGATTGATTGCATTACCTCCGACACGCCCCCTCAATCAGCACGGCGCAAACCTAGCTCCTTCGAAAACTTCTTGTGCTTCTCCCGGGCAAGGCCCTTCGTGAGGACGTCAGCGGACTGGTCGTTAGTGGGCATGTAATTGAGGGTGATATCGCCCGACTTGACCTTGTGTCGGAGGAAGTGATAGCGGATGTCGATGTGTTTCGTCCGATCATGGAACTCTGGGTTTTTTGCGATGGCAATGGCCGACTGGTTGTCAATGAGGAGGGGAATAGGGAATGATGAAGGTTGTTGTAACCCCGCGAAGAGTCGTCCAAGCCAGATAGCTTCCTTGGCTGCATGCGCGCCGGCGATATATTCGGCTTCGGTACTGGAGAGAGCAACAGTGCTCTGCTTCTTGGAACTCCAGGAGATAGCGCCGCCAGAGAGAGTAAACGCGTAGCCCAAGGTGGACTTACGGTCGTTGACATCGCTGCCCCAGTCGGCGTCCACGTACCCGAGTATGGTGTCGCCTCCAGGAACCCTGCGGCGGTACACGAGTTTGTAGTCCGAAGACCCGTGAAGGTAGCGGAAAAGACGGTCAAGGGCGTGCTGGTGTTCGATGCCAGGGTTGGCTGCATGGCGACCAAGGGCTGCGACGGTGTAAGCAATATCTGGGCGTGTACCCAGCATTAGATACATGAGGGCCCTGAGGGCGCGCTGAAAGTGTTTAGTGTCCACCTCAGGCGAAGGGAGACAGACGAGATGATGGTTGGGGAGAGAGGGGGTGCTGATGGGGCGAACGTTAGCCTTATCGAAGCGCTCCAATACCTCCTCTAAATATTTCTGTTGGGATAACGCGATCCAGCCCTCTTCGCGATCCCACGTGACATGGATGCCGAGAATCCAGGAGATCTCTCCCAGATCGGTCATGTGGTACTTCTTCTTCAGGGTCTCCTTGTCCTTGTGGACGTCATCTGAATCAGGAGGTCCCACAAGTTTGAAATCATCGACGTAAAGTGCGATAATAGAAAGGACGTCACCACGTTGCCATATGAACACGGCGTGGTCCGCCTCGATCCTCATGTAGCCCATCTCCGTCATAGTACCGCACACGTCTTCGTACCAGACTCGGCCGCCTTGTTTGGTGCCATAGACTGCCCGATTGAGTCGCAGAACCATACCTTCGGGGATCTCGAGACCGGGAGGGGCCTCCATATAGATCTCCTCCTTGAGCTTGCCATTGAGGTAAGCCGCCTTGACGTCCATTTGATGGATAGTGAGGTTTTGCTGGACGGCGATGGCGAGGATAGCACGGAAGGTTGAGAGTTTGACGACTGGGGCGAATGTCTGATCGTAATCGAGGCCTTCGACTTGAGTAAAGCCTTGGGCGATGATGCGTGCCTTGTACTTCTGTACCTGGCTGTCTGGTCCATGTTTGATACGGAGAACCCACTTACTTCCGACAACTTTGCACCCTTTCAGCCGTGGGACTACATCGTAAACTCCTATCTGCTGGAAGTTGCGGATTTCGTCTTCGCAGGCCACATCCCACTCGGCGGCATCGCTGCACGCCATAGCCTCCTCGTACGTTCGCGGGTCGCCTGTCTCGTCCGCGAGGACGATGTTGGCTTGCTCCGCGGGGCGAGATCGGTTGTAGGATGAAACTGTGTAGCGCGGGTCATCATCCCGGACGGGCGGGCGGATGGTGCGCTTGGGATGCGAGGCGACGGGTGTGGGCTGTACGTTAGTGGAAGCGGGAACGGGTGTAGTCGTGGATGGCTCAGATGTGGAAGTGGACGGAGAGGGAGTGGGGACAGGAGCGGAAGAAGGTGTGGGAGCAAGGGCGATAAGCGGCAGGGACGTGTCGTTGGCGTTGAGAATAACGCGTTCATATGACGTGTTGGTCCCCCCCTCGTTGAAGATAACGTCACGGGACTCAAGGAAGCGCCCTGACGGGCGATGCACAAGGCGATAAGCCTTGCGCTGCCGAGCGTAGCCGATAAACATGCAGACGAGGGACTTAGCTGAGAGTTTGCCGCGCATCTTGTCAGGGATATGGACGAAGGCCTTGCAGCTGAAAACACAGAGGCGGGAAACGTCGGGCTTGTTCCCGCTCCAGGACTCCTCAGGTGTGCAGTCGCTGAGGGAACGCGTCGGGGACACGTTGTGAAGTAGCGCCGCATACTGGAGGGCGTCCCACCAATAGCCGTCGGGGAGCTCGGCGTCGATGAGCATCGTGCGGACCCGCTCGACAAGCGTGCGGTTCATGCGCTCTGCTACCCCGTTGTGCTGCGGTGTGTCAGCTGTGGTCATCTCATGCTTGGCCCCTTTGTCCTTGAGAAAGGACTGTACTTCCCCGGCGGTGTATTCGCCCCCTCCATCAGAGTGCAGGACCTTGAGTTTGTGGCCTGTCTCGAGCTCAACTTGCGCGACGAAAGCGCGCAGGTGTCGAGCCACCTTGGACTTCTCCTTCATAGCGTTGACGAAGACCTTGCGGGACTTGTTGTCGATCCATGTAACGAAGTAGGCGAAGCCTTGGTGAGAGCGGGTGGAGAAAAGGGTGCAGACGTCTGAGAAGACGCGGCCTAACATGAGGTCAGCTCACGTGTCCGTCTCCTTTCGGATTTCGGCACGCGTTTGCTTGCCCTTAACACAGGGTTTGCAGATTTGGGAGGATGGGGTGTAGCCGCCAGTGATGTCCATCCCTCGTATCATCCCCTTTCGCGCCATGCGAATGACATCGTCGGTGTTGAGATAACCGAGACGCCAGTGCCAAGTATCGATGGTGACCTTCGACCCCAAGTTGTCGGCGATCAGCGCGGCCTCGGGAGGGTCTTCACCCTCGGCGGGAAAGGAGTCCAGGACCGCGATGTGAGCCGACTCAGAGGTGGAGATGGTGGTTATCTGCATGACGTAGAGACTTCCGCGCAAGTCACCTTCGCAGGCAACTCGCTTGTGCTGGTCGAGGATGGAACATCCCTCTCCGACGAACCGCATCTCAGAGCCGCACTTAGCGAAGTGCAACACCGAAAGTAGGTTGCCGTGGAGTTCCGGCACATGGAGGACGTCTTGCAGTACCGCGGGTGAGGACTTGCCCTCGGCATGCATGCAGATGGAAATGCAGCCGACATGTTAAGGGCCAAGGACCCTAAGGTGCAACGTGCACGGGTTTGTATGACGGTGGCGGGACTTGTACTTCAAGGGATAACAGGTAGCTAAACGCTGACCCTTGGATGCGCTGATATAAGTGGTCTGCACGTGTGCAAGACACTAGTGGGGATAATGAAAGATGTAGAGGAGAGTCTCGAAGATGTTCGAGACGACTTGCACGAAGTGCGGGCGAAAACTGAAGGCGCTGTGGAAGCTACAACAC